>Ga0209055_1000484_pt1 | contig 27925 bp, 27 predicted proteins | sample GraSoiAngelo_110_FD_185875 | JGI IMG/M metagenome (GOLD analysis project Ga0209055, IMG submission 185875) | Grasslands soil microbial communities from the Angelo Coastal Reserve, California, USA - 14_0903_12_30cm (SPAdes) (version 2) | ecosystem: Environmental > Terrestrial > Soil > Grasslands ... | reverse complement strand
CCTGCTTGGAAGAACAATGATCGCGTATCGGGACACGAACAATATAAAAGCGTCGGTAACAGTTAATTTGTATCGGAAGAACTAAGCGAACCGAGTTTCAGTAGATTTCGTGCGCGCCAGAGTGCCCCAGAACAGCATGATTCGGCGGCTATCGGGCGGCGCCCGCCCGGAACATGACACGATCCGGCGCGGTACTGAGGGCGGCACCGGCAATGACCTGACACTTACCGGGCAATGACTCGAATTTCACATCAACCAATAGATCTGGATCTGCCGCTGACGCTCCTTCCCTCTCCCAGACCTGTCAGTCGCAGGCAAACCACCAGGTAACAGAAAATCCATATGTATCCAGTAACCCAATTAACAAACACTACTTTATCGGAAAGAAATTTCACGGGTCTGTCGGGACGGCGACACGGTGCTCTCTTCATCGCGCTCCTTGCCAGCGCCTACTTTGCGCTTTCGCCAGATGCGCGAGCCGTTTGTCGAAAAGGATGCGACAGCAACGACGACGCGTTCCTGGGTGATAACGCTCTGAATACTACCACGACCGGAACCAATAACGTAGCTATCGGGGGTAACGCGCTCGTTAGTAACACAAGCGGCGCCTCGAATACAGCCGTTGGTACTGGCGCAAACGAGAGCAATGCCATCGGCAATGACAATACTGCAGTTGGCTTTGAAGCGCTGGCCAGCAACCAACCAGGTAGCAACAACACGGCTGTTGGTCATGGGGCGCTCGTCCTGAATTTTACCGGTAACAACAATATCGCATTAGGCTTCTCGGCCGGTGGCGCCACCACCGGCAATGATAACATCGATGTCGGCAACGCCGGGGTGGCTGGTGAATCCGATATTATCCGCATCGGCACGGCTGGAACTCAAACCGCGACGTTCATTGCCGGCATTACGGGGACGCCAATTACTGGCGTAGCGGTCGGCGTTAGCGCAGATGGACAACTTGGAGTTAGAAGTTCCTCGGTGCGTTTTAAAGAGGCGATCAAACCGATGGATAAGCAGAGTGAAGCGATCTTGGCACTCCAGCCGGTCGCGTTCCGCTACAAGAAGGAGTTGGATCCGAAAGGCACGCCGCAGTTTGGCCTGGTCGCTGAAGAAGTGGAAAAGGTCAACCCGACTCTGGTCACTCGCGACGCTGAAGGAAAACCGTTCACAGTCCGCTACGAAGAAATAAATGCGATGTTGCTGAACGAGTTCCTCAAAGAGCATCGCATGGTGCACGAGCAGGGAGCTACGATCGCAGAGCTGAAGAAAGAAATTGCAGGCCTTGCTACGACCGTGAAAGAGCAGGCATCGCAAATCCAAAAGGTCAGTGCGCAGGTTGAACTGAGCAAACCTGCGCCGCAAGTGGTCGGGAATAATCAGTAACGCAGCGGCAGAGGTAGGGGCGGCTCACCGAACCGCCCAGGCGATTGAGATCAATCGCCCCTACCTGTTAAATGCGCGGTGCGCGTGATTGCGTCCACGCGGTCCGTTGCGGCAGACTGGTTCGATGTCTGAAGCCAAGGCAGACGTGATGCGCGAAAAATTCGTAGCGGGTCTTGGCGGCGCGCTATTGCTGGTCGCCATTTTTGCAGCTTACGCGAACCATTTTCACAACAGCTTCCATTTCGACGACGCGCACACGATCGTAAACAACGCGGCCATTCGCGACCTACGGAACATTCCGCTCTTCTTCCGCGACGCGACGACCTTCAGCGCGCTCCCGAGCAATCAATCGTATCGCCCACTCGTTTCGACGCTGCTCGCAATCGACTACCGGCTCGGCGGCGGAGTGCAACCGTTCTGGTTTCACTTGTCGATCTTCGCGCTCTTCGTCGCGCTCGTGCTGCTGCTCGCGTTCGTCGTTCATCGCCTGTGCGATCACGCGGCGAGTTCGACGCGAAACCGCTGGATCGCGCTCGCGGCTGCGGCGTGGTGTGGGCTGCATCCGGCCAACGCCGACACCGTCAACTACATCATCGCATCGGCGGAAGTAATCTCGACGCTCGGCCTAATCGCGTCGTTCGTAGTTTACTTCGCCTTCCCGCGCCTGCGCCGATCCTGTCTTTACATCGTGCCGGCGGCGATAGCGATCCTGGCTAAACCGCCCGCAGCAATCTTCGCCGTCCTTTTTGCGATCTACCGCCTGCTCTTTCCAGTCGAAACGATCGCGCGCCGTACCGGCGCACGCAGCGCACTGGCTTATATCGCAGATGTCGCACCGGCCTTTCTGATTTGCAGCGCAATGCTGTGGTTTGTTCAACACATGACACCGCGGAATTGGATCGCCGGCGCCGCAAACGCGCACAATTACCTGATCACGCAACCTTATGTGGCGTTGCTCTACTTGAAGACGTTCTTCTGGCCGAGCGGTCTCTCCGCCGACTACGATCTCAATCCGTTCACAACTACAGATGATCCGCGCTTCTGGGCGGGTTTCGCGTTCATCGTTCTTTTCACGATGTGCGCGATCGCGGCTGCCTTTTTCAAGAAGACGCGCGTGATCGGTTTCGGTCTGCTCTGGTTCCTGATCGCGCTTCTGTCGACGTCAGCGCTGCCGCTGGCCGAGCCGATGAATGATCATCGCACGTTCTTTCCCTACATCGGGCTCGTGATCGCGGTGGCTGGCGCGGTGTCGTTGCTGATCAATCGCGACGTTCGATATAGCTTGTGGGCCAAAATCGCGGCCACCTGCGCCGTAGCGCTGTTTCTGTGCGCAAACGGCTACGCGACGTTTCAGCGAAACAAAGTTTGGAAAACCGAAGAATCGCTTTGGCACGACGTGGTGACGAGGAGTCCGCGCAACCCGCGCGGGTTGATGAACTATGGCAACACGCTCATGGCGAGAGGCGATTACGAAGGGGCGCTCGATTATTTTCACCGCGCGCTCGCGTTGGCGCCGCAGTATTCGGTGTTGCTAATCAATCTCGCGATTGCGGAAAACGCAACCAAGCAGAGCGCGGCAGCGGAGCAACATTTCAAGGATGCGCTGCGACTCGCGCCGACGAGTCCCGACAGCTACACCTACTATGCACGCTACTTGCTCTCGCACTCGCGCGCCGAGGACGCACGCGCGTTCCTGAGCAGTGCGCTGGAGCTCAGTCCTTCAGACCTCACCGCGCGCCAACTTCTGGCGCAAGCAGATGGTCAGGCACGCAATCAACCGGCAACGCAAACTCCGGAGTATTACCTCGACCTCAGCCTCCAGCTTTATCGCGAAGAGCGCTACGTCGAATCAATTGCCGCTAGCCGGCGTGCGCTCGACCTTCGACCCGGCTACGCCGAAGCATGGAACAACATCGGCGCCGCTTACAATAAGCTCGGTCGCTACGAGGAAGCGGCCGCGGCCTGCGAGCAGGCACTGCGTTATAAACCGAACCTCGAATTGGCACGAAACAACCTGCAATACGCGCGCGAGAGATTGAAAGCCCCGGCCAAATAGTGATCTCACCCTCTCCACGAGACGATTTTAGATCCATTCGGGGACCGAGACATGACTAAGCGTGGTGTTCTTTGATCGACCGAAGCGCAGTGACTAGTCTGCTCATGCCGAGCGTAATGAATTCCTCAAAGAGTCAGTCAGCTTGGCAATCAGCCGTCACGCTTGAAGGCAAGCTCGCCTCGTCATCGTAATAGCGGATTAAACGCCTTCGACGAGGATCATTTTTGTTTTAGCCGTGCGGTGGCGCATTTTCCGCGGCTCGCAGTATTCCTCGCAATCCAGCCACTCTTTGGCGCGCTGCATTGATTCGAACTGAAGCACGACGATGCGCTTCGGTTTCCAATCGCCCTCCAGCACTTCGGTCTTTCCACCGCGCACGATGTATTTCCCGCCGTACTTGTGAACTGTCGCGGCAGCTTGCTTCTTGTATTCCTCGTAACCCGCCGGATCGGCAATATCGATTTCAACAATCACGTAAGCAGACATATTTCAAAGGCCAGAAGTCAAAAGCGTCCGTTGCTGTCGTCTTTTGCGGCCAACTCGGGATTTTTTTTGCGCCGTCGCAACCGCAGCCAGTTGTTCCATGTTTTGCGCATGCTGTCTCGTGGTGTGAGGTATTTTTGGTTGAGCTCGTTACTTTTGAGGATCTGGGCGAGGATTCCTTTCACTGAAAAATCGTTGGTGTTCAGAATGGTATAGGCCGTGCCGACTGCGGCGGCGTGGTGCGCGTCGCTCGCCGCAATCATGGGCAAGCCGCGAATCTGCGCATATTTAAATGCATAGCGATTGTAGCGACGCAAAGTCGTGGCCGCGTTGAAAACTTCGATCGCGTCGATCGGCAATTTCTCCAAGGTCGAAAAACGAATTCCCGCTCGAAACAAATCATATGGATGTGGTGGAATGGCGAGACCGCCGCGTTCGTGGATCATCTCACAAACTTTGCGCGCCGGTTTTCCCTTTAAATAGGGGAGTGTTGCGCCGATGCAAAGCAGATGGCCGTCGGCGGTTGTTATTTCGACGCCAGGCAAGACAAGGAAGTTGTCGACGGGCAAGCCGTCGAGGCGCATCAATCCTTTTTCGAGCAGATAAGTGACGGCCTCGGATGTGTTGTGATCGGTGATGGCGAGACCGTGCAGCCCTTTCGCGCGGGCGGCGGCGATTAAATCCTCCGGACTGGAAACTCCATCGCCGGAAAAGAACGAATGCGAGTGCAGATCGATATTAAACGGCATTTTGGGGAGGTTAATTTGGAGAAGGTAAAATGGAAAGCGTCAGCTTGACGGCGCGGACGGTGGTTGCGAAACGCTGGGTGCGGTGCGCTGCTAAACCAGCGCGTCAACCAGCGCGCCTGGCTCTGCAGATTTTTCTTCTTCGTGACGATGGAACTGCATGTCATAAAGCCGCCGATAATAGCCCGATTTCTCGAGCAGCTCGCGATGCGTTCCAATTTCCTTGATGTGCCCCTGGTCCATCACCACAATTTGGTCGGCCGATAAGATGGTGGAGAGCCGATGCGCGATGGCGATGACGGTTCGGCCTGCCGCCAACGTCTGCAGCGCAACCTGAATCTGCTTTTCCGATTCGGAGTCGAGCGACGACGTCGCCTCATCGAGCAGTAGAATAGGCGCATTCTTCAGAAGCGCGCGGGCAATGGCCAACCGTTGCTGTTGGCCGCCGGAGAGCAGGCAACCCTTATCGCCGATCACCGTTTCGTAACCCTGCGGCTGCGCGATAATGAAGTCGTGAGCGAAAGCGGTGCGCGCGGCGGCGTAAACTTCTTCCGGATTGGCGCCGAGACGTCCAAACCGGATGTTGCTAAAGATTGTATCGTGAAACAAAAATGTGTCCTGCGTAACAAGGCCAATTTGTTCCCGTAAAGATTTTTGCGTGAGAGCGCGCAAATCGCGGCCGTCAATCTTCACCGCGCCGGAGGTCGGATCGTACAAACGCAGAATGAGTGAGAGAACAGTCGATTTTCCCGCGCCACTGGCGCCGACCAGCGCGAAACTCTTGCCCGGCTCGATCTCAAGATTGAGATCTTGGACGGCAGCGGCCGAGCCGGGGGCGTACCGGAAAGTAACTTTCTCAAAATCAATCCGGCCTTTCGATGAAGGCAAGTCAGTGGCGCCGGGCCGGTCCTTTACCATCGGCTCCGAATCTAAAATCCTGAAAATCTCAGTCGTGGCGGAGATCGACCTTTGCATCACGATGTGGATTTTGCTCAGCGTTTTGATCGGCTCGTAAAGAATGAAGATGCCGGAGACCAGTCCGAAGAAACGGCCCGCACTCAGATTGACGGCGTAAACGTATAGCAACGCCAGGCCAACCCCCATCGCCGCGATAGTTTCCACCAGCGGTCCAACTGCTTCCGTCGATTTGATCATTCGCATCATGTTGGAGAACTGAAGCTGGTTGCTGCGGACGAACGATTTTTCCTGATGCTCTTCCCGCCCAAACGACTTGATAACGCGAATGCCCGCGAAGGTTTCCTGCATGGTCACAACCATTTGTCCCAAATCTTCCTGCTCATATTGGACGGCCCTGCGCGCGCGGCGACCGAAAAGGCGAATCGGCAAAATGCAAATCGGAAAAAGAACCAGGGTCACAACAGTAAACTTCCAGTCCATGAGCAGAAGAACGCTCACCGCGCCGATGATCGTGACGGGCTGTTTAAAGGCATCGCTGCTCACGGTGGCAAGCGCAGCCTGCATCCCGCGCGTGTCGTTGGTGATGCGCGAGATAAGAAATCCGGCCCGCATTTTGTTGAAGAACTCCATGGAGTGCCGCACGATCTTCCGAAAGAGCTGCGTCCGGATGTCGGTCACCACTTTGTTGCTCACCCACTGCATGTAATAAGCGTTGCCGTACGAACAGAAACTGCGCAGAGTCATGACCAGCGGAATGGCGAGACAGATCCAGGCGATCGAGTTAATCCTGGGGCCGACATTGAGCATCTCACGATGAGCCAAGATAGCGCGCGGGTTGGGCGCCGCCCCATGAAAAACGAAGCTTGAGACCTGTAGTACGGTTAGAGGAAGGAGTGAGGTAAGCAAGGCAAAGGCCACTCCAAATCCGAGGCCGAGGCCGAAACGCGATTTGTATGGTTTGACGTAACTGTAGAGCCGGCGATACGGGCCCCAAGCCTCGCGAACAGTCTGCCAAAATGAGTTTTTTTTCTTTGCGGCTTTTCCGTTGCTCATGAGCTTTACGCTGCCGGAGCCGACAGCAGCAAGTCCATAGCATTAATCACGGCTTCCGTCGAGATCTCCTTCATCGCGACGCGCGCCTGCTGGGGGAAAAACTCGGCCATCGGCTTGGTCGATTCTCCTTGCAGGATCAAAGCCGGGCTTTCGCGTGGCCGCCAGTGAAACGGGTTGGTTGGGCCGAAAAGAACTACTTGGGGCGTTTGTTTCGCCGCCGCGAGATGCATCGCGGCCGAGTCAACTGTCACGAGAAGCCGCGCCTGCGCGATAAGCGCGGTTAGAGTAAGCAAATCGGTTTTACGAGAAAGATCAACAATCGAAGCTCGCCTCAGGCGGGGAGTCGAGCGAGATGGATGGGTGACCCGACCGGGTGAGCCTTCGGGAGAAAGCGAATCAACAGGCTGCCGCAATTTGGCTTTGATTTCACAGATATGCTTCTGCTCGAGTCCCGAGCCGCCGCCGGTAAGCACGCAGTTAATCCGCCAATTGGAGCGGACGTGGCCGATCACGTCGGCCCAGCGTCGCGTCTCCCAAAACTTTTCGGTGCGCGCCGAACCCGGATGGAAGATGATGAAGGGACTGTCGATCTTTGCTGTTTCCAGGAGCTGCTCCGCTTTCTCGCGGGCGGGACGGGGTACCTCCAGCTGGAGGACGCGGGAAGCGTTGCAAATCCCGAGCGGCTCGAGCAAAGCCAGATTATAATCGAGCGTGTGCATTTCCTTGAGGCGAAGTTTCGTAAACTCATTGTAGACGCGGGCCCGCTTGCCTGAGTTATCCTTCACCCTGTGAGCAGCGACGCGCTTTTGTGCCCGGGAGAGAAAAGCAAGAAGCGCCGAGCGATCACTTTGCGTGAAGTCAACGCAATAGTCGAATTTTTCTCGCGCGACGGTCAGAAAAACGGCCACGTCACTGAGGTTGCGATTGGCGACGAGTGTCCGGTCGGCGCTCGAGATGGCGGGCAATAGCTCCGCGCATTCGCGCGAAACCACCAGCGTGATCCTCGCTTCAGGGAAATTTTTACGGAGCGCTTCGATGGCCGGCGTTGTCATAATCAAATCGCCAATCCGTTTCAGTTGGAGGAGCAAAATTTTCACAGCTGACAAGGAGCGGCGGTCTCCAGACCGCCGGGGCGATTTGGAAATCGCCCTTCCTTGAGAAGATTATCGCACCATTCGCATGGCGACTTCGTAAGCACCGAGCAATCGCGTGCGGAAATGGTCCCAGGTAAAATTTTCAACCACACGCCGCCGGGCCGCGCCGCCCATTTGCTCAACCATTTCCGGATGTCGATAAAAATATTCGAGCGCGGCCGCGATGGAATCAACATTTCCAGGCCGGACAATAATTCCTTCCACCTGATCACGCACGACATCTCCCGCCTGGCGAGTCGTGATTTGCGGCAAACCGCAGGCCGCAGCTTCATACGTGACTTTGGCACTGCCCTCCCATTGCGAAGGAAAAACGTGCACCGTGCTTTGGTTGAGATAATTCTCCGGATCACGCACAAACCCGAACGTGCGGATGTTGTCGCGCCAGAATTTTTTGAGATAAGGCTGCGCTTCCTCGTGGACAGAGCCGGCGAGCCACAGCTCAGCATCTTGTAGATTCAGGCGATGCCACGCTTCGAGCAGATGGTGAATTCCTTTACGTTCGATCAATGCGCCGGAAAAAATCGCCCGAAATTTTGCCGGACGTTGTCCAGGCTTGAAACGCTCCACATCCACGCCGCGCGGGAGATAAAATAATTTTTCTTCCGGGAAGCCTTGGACACGAAAAGTCTCCGCTGCCATTTCCGATAACACGACCAGTAGATCCGCCAGTTTGTATTCTTCGATGAAGCGCTTGCGCTCGAGCAGCAATGCAGACTTCCCTTTCCGAAACCACGATAAGCTGCTTGCCGATCCAGCGCCGGCCGGCTCCTCCGCTTTCAGTTTTCCGCGATCGCGATGCCAAGTTGGAATTTCGACGATCGATGGGATTCGATGTTTTTTCGCCACCCGGAGCGATAGCAAACAATCGCCCGACCAGCTGTGAAATAAATCGTAGCGTCCGGTCGCCAAATGCCGCGACGCGATCCAATCAACATATTTCTTTTTCGCGCCATAGTAATAAGGCCGGTCGAGAAACGAGATGAGGCGGACCGGATGCCAGCGCAGCGAATGGATCAGTGATGCGGGAATCTCTTTTTGCCGATTGTCATAGGCAATTGCTTTTCCGAGAAATCCGCCGCGATACGACGCGCGCAAGGCCTCGAACGCGTCCGTGTCCAGGCCGGAACCGCCGATGCGGGCGAAGATCGAGTAGAGCAAATGCCTCGGCAACACGCGCGCAGCCGGCGGGGCGGAACGTGGTAGAGAAGGGGCGTTTAGAATTTCACCCGGCATGGGGTTACAATTATCCTGGCCGAACGCCAGCAAGTAAAGTGTCATTCCGAGCGGAGCGAGGAACCTCGCAATTTACGCAGAGGGTGGTTGTGAGATCCTTCGCGAAGGCGCAGGATGACAATCAGCGAGATGTCGCCGCAAAAGCTCAGCATCGGTTTTGTCCGCCGCGGATATTCCGCCAGTGGCGGCGCGGAAGCTTATCTGAAACGCCTCGGACGCGGAGTTGTCAATCTTGGCCACGAAGCGCAACTCATCACGAGCGATGACTGGCCGTCTAACGAGTGGCCATCCGGTTCGATTCATCATTTGCGTGCAAGATCGACAATCGCCTTCGCCGACGAGGTGGAGCAGCTGCGCCCGCAAATTCATTGCGACGTTTTGATGAGCCTCGAGCGCGTCTGGCGCTGCGATGTTTATCGCGCCGGCGACGGCGTACATCGCGCCTGGTTACAGCGGAGAAGGAAATTTGAATTGCCGCTGCAACAATTTGTTCGCGGCTTCAACCGGAAACATCGCGATCTGTTACTTCTCGAGAAATCCCTTTGGGGCGAGCGCGGCGCCAGCCGCGTGATCGCGAATTCGGAGATGGTGAAAAACGAGATTGTCGATCTTTACAGTTATCCCGCGGACAAGATCGACATTGTCCGCAACGGCGTGCCGCTCGAAAAATTCCGGTTCGATCCGGAGTTGCGAGAAAAAGCGCGCGAGGATTTAAAATTGAAGCCGGACCAAATCGCCCTTCTTTTCGCCGGCTCCGGCTGGGAACGCAAAGGATTGCGCTTCGCCGTCAAAGCGATGGCGCTGTGCCGCAACCGAAAAATGCGCTTGCTCGTCGCCGGTCACGGCAACCCGTGCTTCTACAAATCGAAGCGGGTCAAGTTTCTCGGCGAAATTCACGATCTCGTGCCCATCTACGCCGCCGCCGACATCTTTATTCTACCAACCATTTACGACCCATTTTCCAACGCCTGCCCGTGATCACGACGCATGCAAACGGCTTCAGTGAAGTCATCGAGGACGGCGTCCACGGCACGATTGTCGATCTTGCGAACGACCTGCTCGGATTGCGCGACGCCATTCGATTTTGGTCGGATTTGTCCCGCCGCGCGCTTGCAAGATCGATAAATGCCGAACGCGCGTCGCAATTCGACATTTCAAAAAACGTCGAGCAAACCCTCGTGATTTTACTTCAAGCCGCGTCTCCCGGGTAGCGCACGCGTGACGCGCGCGCTACCCGGAATTTCACGGAGAGAGTATGCGGCCGTACTCGGAAGTCTTGCTGCGCATCTCGAAGTAGTGGTACGCTTCGAGAGCAACCTTGCTGATCGCACGCTCAGCAGCCCGCTCGTCTCGGTCGTAAGCCGTCATCACACTGATGGCAAACGGTCGGTTTAGCACAAAAACAATACCTGAGTCCGTCCGCACACCTTCCAAGTTTCCAGGCTTGTTAGCCACCTGAATGCCATTCGGCAGGCAGCGTGGAATGTAACTCTCTTTCAACGTCGATAACTGCTTGATGAACTCCGCTGTCGATTTCTTGTTTAGCACCTTTTCTTTATGGATGGCTTCCAGCAGCCGGACCATTTCCTGCGGGGTAGCTACGTTCTCCTCGCCGCGTCGAGCGGCTGCGACATCCATCATTTTGCGCCGCAGCATCACCTTGGACAGCCCTAGGCCGCGTAGCATTGCATTTACGTTTTCCCTGCCTACGCGGCCGTACAGGATGTTGGCGGCGGTATTATCGCTTACGGCAACCGTGAACTGCGCTAAGTCGCGGTTTGTAAGCCGCGTGACACCGGCACTAAGACCGGCCATGATCTGGCTGTCTTCGACCAGGTCCTTGGAATCGAAGGTGTAAATGTCATCCAGCTTGGCTTTCCCTTGCGCTCCCGCGCGAGCTTCCTGGTCCTGACGATACAATTCTAGCAGGATCGCTAGCTTGATGGAACTGGCGGCGGGGAAAACGTGGTCGGCGTTGCGCAAAAGAATCCGACCGTCCGTTAGGTCGAGAATAGCCACACCCATAACGCCATCGAGTCGAGAGGTAATTTCCTCGACGCGAGCCTCGAGCTTCTTCCAAAGCAAATCGCCGCGGGTGTCGCCCGGTGCTTCAGCTCTCTGCTGGCCGATAGTGCTGGTGGATAGTGCTACTACGATGGCGAACGCGGTAAGCTTCATAGTGTCAGAGGTCAGAGGACAGAAGTCAGAGATCAGAAGCCAGCGGGCAGGAGCCAAAAAGTGCCTGCCGGTCGAATCATCCGCCTCAGTCGGACTATTCTTTTGCTTAAGCGTTGCCGGTGGTTCGTAAACACCTTTTCCGGCACCTCAACCAACGTACTAGGTGAGCCATCGGGATGAGTGATCTCGATGTGGCGGAGCTCCGGAGTTTCGGGCGCTGGCGGCGGAGCCACATCGGACGGAAGCTCGTCGAGAATCGAGCGAATTGGAACCCACTGATCACCGAGGCCATCACGCCAGACATAATCGTCTGGCGTGATTGTCTTCCGAAATAGCTTTGTGCGGATCTGCCGTCCAGTAAACGGGCCAAGTTGTTTGCCGTCCGCAGAGGCGAAGTACTTTGCGCTAGCGGTCGTCATTCGAAGCCCAGCGGATTTAGACGAAAATTTTTCGTCTAACTAGGTTTATTTTCATTTTTTACCACTAGCGAGGGCGGCGTTCACGTTCGGGAAAATGCGGAAGACCTGGTCGAGGCGGGCGATTTCGAAAATGGTGCGGACTGGCTCCTGCAAACCGGCGAGGGCGAACTTGCCGCCGTATTCCTGCACATTCTGCATGCCTTCGATCAAGGCGGCGAGGCCGGAGCTGTCGATGTAGGTCACGCGGGCAAGATCGACAATCAACTTTGGCGGCTTTTTTTCGATCATCATTTGGAGCGATGCGGCGATGTTAGGCGAAACGTGCAGATCGATTTCGCCTTCCAGCGGCAGAACATTGGGTTGATCCTTGCGCGGCATCGGGCTGGCAGCTGACTCAGTTTCTTTCATTCATTTCCCAATCGTCAATCGATCACCATCCGAGCGCACCGATTACGCGGTCGACATCGGAAAGATCGTCGATCAAAAAATCTGGCTGATGTTCCGCGAGCTGCTCGCGATGCCAGGTGCCGGTGGCCACGGCAATGGTGCGCGCGCCAAAGGCTTTCCCGCAGGCGATGTCGCGCGGCGTATCGCCGATCACATCGATGTCGCCGGCGGAGAATTCGCGGCCATGTTTTTCCTTTGCGCGTGAGCGAGCGAAAAGACCAAGTTCATTGCGATCTTGATGATCGTCGGCAAACGCTCCGAATTCAAAAAAATGCCAGACGCCGTAGTGTTCGAGTTTTAGTTGCGCGCCGCGCGAAACATTTCCGGTGAGAAGCGCGAGCACGAGATGTTTTCTCGATTTCAGCTTCTGCAACAACTCGAGCACGCCGGGAAGCAGTTTTCCTTGGCGGCGCGGCAGCTCAAGCGAAAGAAAATGGACGTAGCTGTCGAGAAACGCGGTAATGTTTTCGCTCGTCGCCGGAATCTTGTGCTTCCGCAAGATGCTGGCGACGATGCCGGAATCGGTCATGCCCGCAATTTCGATGTCGTGCAGATCGTCTGCAATCTCGAACCGCTCCGCCAGCGTCAATTTGAGCGCGTGGACGCCTGCGCCGCCCGAATGGATGAGGGTGCCGTCGATGTCGAAAAGGAGGAGACGCTTTTGCTGTTCTGTCATGTCGAGCGATTTGTTTTCCGGCTGAGCGAAGTCGAATGGATCGAGAGACATGTTTTCATTAAATTGCGCGCTTGTCATTTCGAGTATCGAGGCCTGGATCGACATTTCTGTAGCGGCGCTCGATGAGCGCCGAAATTAGTGCGACGGTTTCTAGACCGCCCCTACAATCAGAGCGCCGGCGCGCTCATCAGCAGCACGGCGATCACGCTCCCGAGGAAAGCGAGCAGGGCAACGCCGGCGGCGCCAAAAATGACAGCACCAGTGGGGTCTTGCTCGCGGTTTCGGCGCGGGAATGGAGAGGCGTTTGTAAAATCGAGAGGGACCGCGCTAGACTCGGCCGGTTTCGCTTCAATTTTTTCGGGCTGGGGCAAGGGCTGTGAGCCGCGTGTGTCCGGCTCGAAACGCGCTTCGACCCCTCCGAAGCGGATTCGGTCGTCGAAACGCAACACCGTTTCCATGATGGGAATGCCGTTGACGCGAGTGCCGTTAGTGGATTCGAGATCTTTCAGCCGATAAGTTTCGCCGCTCAGTTCCAACTGCGCGTGACGGCTTGAGACCGAGGGATCATCGATCACGATCGCGTTCTCGGGCGCGCGACCGATCGTGATCAGTTCTTCGGCAAGCTCATGGGCAGTTCCGCTGATGATGAGCTTTGGCATGGGATCAATAATTAGACAGTGATCTCGACGCAACGCAATAATTTAGGTGCAGATCATCGTCATCGCACCCAGAGATAAAGGTCCGAAACGCGGCGGAGTCGATAGCGGTGTCTCCGTGCGTAATCGTTTAACGGTTGCTCGAGAACGCTCGTCTCGCCTCCGGTGAGGATTGCCGCGGGTGGGGCTGCCGCCAGATAGGTTTCCAGATGCACGGCATCCACGATCCCAACCGTGGGCTGGAACTGTTCAGGAATGAAAGGCGCGACGCGCCAGGCGAACGGTCCAGTCGCAAACTCTTTGTAGATCGGCGCATTACCTTCGAGGGGAAAAATCGGCACCAGAGTTAAAATTTCGCCATTTGTTACCGCGCAAAGGTTTCGGCCAATCTCGTGAACCCGCAAGGGCGTCCACCGTTGCGGTGAAATGAAATCCCGCACGGACGGCAGATCAATTATCAGGTTGATTACGCTGATCACCGTCAAAAGGCCGGCGACGACGCGCGCACGGTGGCGATCGATGGTGTGCCAGGCGCGGGCGAGTCCAAAGACGACGCCGAGCAAAAGAAACGGAACGACCGCGTAATAATATTGTTTATAGGACGGGGAGGGCGCGAGGGCGCCGAGCAAAAGGAAAGGAAGAGAGAATGTGATCAGTCGCAGCCGCCGGTCTGCCAATAAAATCTTCCAGCCCCCGCGCGCCGGTAGCCAGACCGCGAGATAGATGAAGGCGAGGATGAGAATGGCGTTCTGCGGGAATTTCAGGAGTGTGAATGGAAAGAGCAGTCTTCGAGACAACCAGACGCCGTGCGTACCGATGCTCGATTGGTAAATGCGGTTGAGCTTGCCGTTGTAAACGAAATTGTCGAAGACGAACTGAGTTGGTGCGCGCGCCCAGAGAATCCACGTCGGCCCAAGAGCAATGAAAAGCGTGGCCAGGAACAGAGCCAGATCGCGCAGCCGCTGGTTGCGAGTCGCCCGTTGATAGACAATAAAAAACGCAAAGGGCGCAACTAACGGAGCAAAACTTAATCGGGTCCCAATTGCCGCTCCGAGGAGGAATCCGGCCAAACCCAGCCAGAATCGGCGCCATCTTTCTCGGTCAGAAAGGAGAAGCGCGGCGAGCGCGGCCAGGCTCGCCAGAACCGGCAGATCGTGATTCCACGCGCGTCCGGATGTGAAGCGGAAAAGCCGATTTGCAAACAACGTGATCGCAGCAAGGCCTGCGATTATCCAACGCAGCGACCCAACCTTTCGAAAGGCGTTGGCGGTAAGACAAAAAACCAGGACGAGGGCGAGCCACGCGCACGCGACATTGAAACAACGGCCAGCGAGAAGAAGGTGATCGCATCTGGTGAAAAGCGCGGCGAAAACAAGCGCCAGATTGGGTAGATGGAAATAAGGATAGTCCTGGTAGGGCAGGTAGCCATGCCGCGCGAGCAGAGCGCCCGCCGCGATAAATTGTCCTTCATCGCGGTTCAGTTCCCGGGTCATGGCGCGCGTAAATAGGCCAAGGAAAAGCAGCAGAAAAAAAACCGTGATGCCTGATACGAGCAGGATTTTCTTGGAGATCGACCGCGTATTTTCGCTTGCCTGATTACCGCGCATCATTGCTTCACATCGATCTCCGGACGTTTCGCGAGCGACAAATCCGCGGCGCCAGAACACCGCCGCGGCAGCCCAAGACTGGTATCAGACAGGAACGAGAACGACAAATCCTGAGTTGAGGGACACGCAGGGGCCCATCGATTGACCTGCCCAGCGCAAACCCGCATAGTGCGGCTTTCATGGCCATTGAGCTGACGCGCAATTTTTGCATCATCGCGCACATCGATCACGGCAAGACAACGTTGTCGGACCGGTTGCTTGAGAGGACGGGCACGATTCACGAGCGCGATAAGCAGGATCAACTCCTCGATTCAATGGACTTGGAGCGCGAGCGTGGGATCACGATCAAGGCGCATCCGGTGGCGATGAAGTATCGCGCGAAGTCTGGTGAAACGTATCGGCTGAATCTGCTCGATACACCGGGACATGTCGATTTTGCGTATGAAGTTTCACGTTCGCTCGCGGCGTGCGAAGGCGCGCTGTTGATTGTCGATGCAGCGCAGGGGGTCGAAGCGCAGACGGTGGCGAATGTCCATCTCGCGCATAAACAAGGGCTCACGATTGTGCCGATCATCAATAAGATCGATCTGCCGAACGCCGACGTTCCTTCGGTCCATCGGCAATTGGAAGAAATCCTCGCCATCCCGGCAGAGGAAGCCATCGATGCGAGCGCGAAAATGGGAATCGGGATCGACGAAATTCTGGAAGCAATCGTGCATCGCATTCCAGCGCCGCTAAAACCGAAGGACGAAACTTTGCGCGCTCTCGTGTTTGATTCTGTATTCGACGTTTATCGCGGCGTCATCGGCCATGTGCGGGTGGTGTCGGGAAAGATGGAGCCGGACCAGGCGATCAGGATGATGAGCAATGACGGTCGCTACGAAATCAAAGAAGTAGGCGTGTTCACGCCAAAGATGTTCGTGCAATCGCGGCTAAGCGCGGGCGATGTCGGCTATTTCATCGCGAACATCAAAAGTACGGCGGAGATGAAGATCGGCGACACCATCACCGATCAGCGTAACCCGGCGCGCGAACCGTTGCCGGGTTTTCAGGAAATTCATCCGATGGTCTTCAGCGGAATTTATCCGATCAACACTGGCGACTTCGAGCATTTGAAAGCGGCGATCGCGAAACTGCGCTTGAACGACTCGGCCTTTATTTACACGCCGGAAAGTTCGGTCGCGCTTGGATTCGGGTTCCGCTGCGGCTTTCTCGGGCTGTTGCACATGGAGATCATCCAGGAGCGATTGCGCCGCGAGTACAACATGGACATCATCGCAACCAGTCCGAGCGTGGTTTACGAAGTTCTGACAACGGCGGGCGACCCCCGTTTGATCGACAATCCCGCGCATTTACCCGAACCGAGCACGATCGCCGAGATTCGCGAGCCGATTGTGAAAGCGTACGTGCTCTGTCCGAACGAAAATATCGGCGACATCCTCCAACTCATTTTGGAAAAGCGCGGACAAATGGACCACACCGAAACGCTCGACGCGCGCCGCGTGATGTTGCATTGCGAATTGCCGCTGAACGAGATTCTGGTCGATTTTAACGACAAAATTAAATCGACCACGCGTGGCTACGGCTCGATGGACTACGAGCACTGCGGTTATCGCGCGGCGAAGATGGTGAAGCTCGATCTGCTCGTGAATGGCGAACCGGTCGACGCATTTTCAACTATTGTGCACAAGGACCGCGCGGAGGCGAGGGGACGTCAGCTCGCGGCGAAGTTAAAGGAAGTAATTCCACGTCAGCTCTATCAAGTTGCGATTCAGGCCGCAATCGGTGGAAAAATTATTGCGCGGGAGAGCGTTTCAGCCTTGCGAAAAAACGTGACCGCGAAATGCTACGGCGGCGATATCACGCGGAAGCGGAAATTACTGGAGAAACAAAAAGAAGGAAAGAAACGCATGAAAAGCATCGGTCGAATCAACATTCCGCAGGAAGCATTTATCGAGGTGCTTAAAGCGCAATGAGCTTTTTTGTCATGTCGAGCGGCGTCGAGACATCTCTCATTCTTGATCAGATAACAGTACGAGTTCCTCGGCTTCGCTCAGAATGACAGAGAGCAAGAATAATTGTCGACCTTAGCCATGTTTACCCCGCGTTACATTAAGCACAGCAAGCTGCTCTTGCGGCATGGCGAAAAGTACCTCCGCTACAAGAACGACCTGCTCAGTTCATCGACAAGAGAAGAGCTGAGCTCCGCGCTACAAAACCTGCGAGAGGCCTTGCGAAAACGCGATCATGCTCGAATTAAAAGCGAGGCTGAAGCGCTCGACGAAAGATTGCACAAGCTGGCGCCGGTGACCTGGGAATCGCACTGGCGGGAAAATTGCGAAGTGATTCTGGTCGCAATTGTCGTGGCGGTAGGGATTCGCTCGTATTTTTTACAGCCCTTCAAGATTCCGACTGGCTCGATGCAGCCGACCTTGAACGGAATCATCGGTCATTCCACCACGGCAGCGGCGCCGAATCTTTTGCGGCAGATCGGGGAGTTCATCGTCCTCGGGCGCAATTATATCAACGTTGTCTCGCGTGAGAATGACCAGATCGTGCAACTCGAGCAGAGAAAATTCGTCTTCTTTTTCACATTCTCCCGGCTCACTTGTGAGCATCAGCAATTTTTGGTTTACGCGCCGCCAGAAACACTCGGCCATGATTTTAACGTTTTTCCCGGCCGGGTTTGCCGGCGCGGTGAAGTGATCGCGCGCGGCTACGTGGACACAGGCGATCAGGTCTTCGTCGATAAAATCAGTTATAATTTCGTCAAACCGCATCGTGGCGACGTGTTTGTTTTTCGCACAAACCACATTTTGGGAATTCGTGAAGATCCCGAAATAGGCGCGCCGTTTTACATAAAGCGCCTGGCTGGCTTGCCAGGCGACACCCTGCGTATTGCCCCACCATTTCTCTACGTCGATGGAAAAATCGCGGAGGGTTTTGGCTTCGCGCGTGTCATGGCGGCGAAGTCTTCCTATCGCGGCTATGCTTTGGGCGGCAATTATCTGGCGGAGCCAAATCGTTCCTTTGTCGTGCCGGAGCACGGTTATTTCGCCATGGGCGACAACAGCTACAATAGCTACGACAGCCGCTACTGGGGTCCGGTGCCGGACGACAATCTGGTTGGGCGGGGGCTTTTTGTTTATTGGCCGTTTAACCGGCATTGGGGTTTGATTCGTTAGGCCGTCTCCCCATGCTTTCCAGTTTGCCGCGCGTGTATCCACTGCTCGGGTTTTGCGGCGGGTATGCGATCGTAATGCTTTTCAATCCGGTGCGGCATGCGCTGCGCGATGGCTTCCGCTGCATCGCTCGCTTCAAGCGCATCTGGCTCACCTTTGTTCTTCTCGGTTTTACTTACTCCGTTTTCCAATTCGCCACTTTCACTCCCGTTCAAAACTCGGCGGATCTCGATCTAAGGCAGGTTACGTCGATGCCAAGCTGGCATTGGCCGAGATTTACAGAGGTTTGGAGGGAGACTCCGCTGCCTGCGCTCGAAGGGGTCGCGGGAATTTTCGATAATGCTACGACCACGTATCCGCTTTCGGTCGTCGCCGCGGTGCTCATGGTCGTCAACTGGCGCGGTCTGCACGGCGCGTTGTTGCGCGCCCTGCGGAAGCGATATCGCTTCGGGAGTTATTTCATTTATCTAATCCTGCTCCTCAGCGCGCTGGCCTCGCTTCTCAAACCCATTGTTTTCTGGCGGCTGCCGGAGTGGGGCGGCATGGTCCCAGCCGCAGGATTGTTGCAGATCTCGGCGACGGTCGATGCAGTCGCGTTCATCTTCGAATATTTGTTCGGAGTTTATATTCAGATTTATTTGATAACAGTTTGCATTACCTGGATTCGCGGGGTGAGTTTTGAGGAAGGCGCGCTCTTCCGCTTTGCCATGCGCCGTTTCAGTTATGTGCTGAAGTGGGCGGGGATTGTTGTGTTGTTGAGCACTTTGATCGTGCGGCTGCCGCTGCTGCTGGCCTACTTTACGGATATTCCCAATGTCCTCGATTACCTGCCGCTCGAGCGCCTGGTCATGAGTGGTTTGATCATTGCGTTCTGCTCCGTCCAGATCTCGCTTGCTCTGCATAACGAAACTTTGGCCGCCGCGATCCGCTCTCATCGTCAATTCATCCGCGAGAACGCCGGTCGTTTCCGCTGGTTTTTACTCATCTGCGGAATCCACTTCTTTCTCCTTATTGCCTCCGACGCCGTTGTGCGTGGTGCCATCGGTGATCGGTTGGTCGCGCTTTTTTCTTGGAAATGCATCTTTGTCTTTCTGCGCGGACTCATCACCGGCTGGCTCCTGGCATCATGGGTTTGTCTGTTTCGTCAAAGTGAAACCGGTCGCGTTGAACAGGAGAGTTGGATCCGGTATTAAAAAGCAGGTGGCGACGGCGTGAATGTGAATGCAGCGACGATCACCCGCCAGAGCAACTCGAACCTCGCGCTGGCGTTCATTTCGTTGGGACGCGAGCGCCGTCGCGACATCACAATTTTTTACGCGTTTTGCCGCGTGATCGACGATATCGCTGATTCCTCGGGGCTGAGTGTGGCCGCCAAACGACTGCGCCTCGCGGAATGGCGCAACATGCTGCGCGCCGCCGCCCCCGGCAAGCCGGCGCTGGCCCGTGACGTTCGCGCTTTGATCGACAAGTACTCGCTCTCGCCCGACATGCTCGAGGAAATTATTAGCGGCGTAGAAATGGACTTGAGCATCTCGCGATACGCGACTTTCGATGAGCTCCGCGTCTATTGCTATCGGGTCGCCAGTGTCGTCGGTCTCCTCAGCATCGAGATTTTCGGATATCGCAATCTGGCCTGCAAAGAGTATGCGATCCAGCTTGGGCTCGCTCTCCAGATGACGAACATTATTCGCGATGTCGGGAAAGATTTGCGCGCTGGCCGGATTTATTTGCCACAGGAAGATCTGGCGCGTTTCGATTATTCCGAAGCGGCACTGCAAAATCGACAATATAACGAGCGCTTTATTCGCCTGATGAAATTTGAGGCTGCTCGAGCGCGCGAATTTTTCGTGCGTGCGGCTGCGCTGCTTCCGCCTGAAGATCGACGCTCGATGGTTGCGGCGGAGATCATGTCTTCGGTTTATCGCGGCCTTCTCCGCCGAATGGAATCGGACAACTTTCGCGTTTTCGAAAAAGAATATCGGCTCAACAAACTGGAGAAAGCCGGCCGGATCGCGGCGCGATTATTGAAGAATTTTTTGAACATGCCTTGTCGAGCAGCCGTCTGACGAACCGGTTGCAAATTTTATTTGGATTCGCCGCTACGATCGCGTCTTAAAAGGGTTAAAAGATTCAAGGAAGAAATTATGAGGAAAAATCATTTAAAAATCATCTCGGCATTTGCTCTTTTGCCGCTGGCTCTGAGTTCATGCGACACACCAACCGGGCAAGGCGCTGGTTACGGCGCGGCTGCTGGCGCAATCATAGGCGGCGCCGCCACTGGTAGAGTGCGGGGCGCGGCCGTTGGCGCGGCCATTGGCGCGGCCAGCGGTGCGTTAGTCGGCGCCGCCATTGAGCAGGATCAGGCCGCGCGCTACGGTCCGCCGCCGCCGGGTGGTTTTCCGTTCGGCCGTTTTAGCGGCACACCGGGATTCTTTTATAGCCCGTACACCAATCGCCTCTACGATCTTCGCGGCGTTCCTCCAGGCGGGTTAACGCGCGATATAGACACAGGCCAGCTTTTCCGCAAACCATAGTGAAGCGGCGGCCGTGATTTGGGGAATTCGCGTTTGCGGGGATCAGCGGGTTTGCGCTTGCAGCGCGTCCACCAGCTTCTGCGCCTCGTCCGTCATCTTCAGCAATTCCGGCCACGAACGGTGATAGTTCTCGCCCGGTAATTTGCTGGTGGCGTCAAAACCCATGTGCGATCCGATGTTCTGCTCGCTTGGGGCGTGATCGAGCGAGTCACTCGGATTTTTGATGAACGTCGTGTCGCGCGCCGGATCGGTGTTGGCGCATAAGCGAAAGAGCACTTCGCTCGTGTTGTGCACGTCGCAATCTTCATCGACGACAACGATGTATTTGCTGAACATCATCTGCCCCATTCCCCACAGACCGTGCATGATTTTGAACGCCTGATACGGATACTGCTTTCGAATGCTCACGAAAACCAGATTGTGAAAAACGCCTTCCGGCGGCAGCGTCATGTCCACGATTTCGGGAAAATTCATTTTGAACACCGGCAGAAAAATCCGAACGCTCGCATCGCCCAAATAGTAATCTTCCATCGGCGGTACTCCCACGATGGTGGTGGGATAAACTGCATCCCGCCGATGCGTGATGGCGGTGAGATGGAAGACCGGATAATCCTCCAGCGCGGTGTAAAAGCCGGTGTGATCACCAAACGGACCTTCCGGGCGCATCTCCCCCGGCTGCACGTACCCTTCGAGGACAAAATCGACATCCGCCGGGACATCGACATCGATTGTTTTGCAGCGCACCAGCTCGATTGATCTTTTTCGCAGAAAACCCGCGAAAAGAATTTCATCCAGGCCATCGGGCAGTGGCGCGGTCGCAGCAAAAGTGTAAACCGGATCGCCTCCCAGCGTCACCGCCACCGGCATCCGTTCGCCGCGCTCGTAGTATCGCTTCCCATGACGCGCGCCGACTTTGTGAATCTGCCAGTGCATTCCGGTCGTGCGCTTGTCGTAAATTTGCATTCGATAAACGCCAACGTTGCGCGCGCCCGTTTCAGGATCGCGCGTGTGCACGTTCGGCAAGGTAATGAAACGGCCGCCATCTTTCGGCCAGCATTTCAAGATGGGCAGATCAGCCAGCGAAAATTGATTGTCGATCTTATGTACGATCTCCTGGCACGCGCCTTCTTTCACCTGTTTCGGCCGCGCGTGCAGCAGGTGAATTCCCTGTTTGAGCAAAGCAAAACCTTCGCGCAGATCGGTCGGTGGTTTTGCCTTGAGGATAAGCTGAATTTCCTGCGCAATTTCGTCCGCGCTCTCGCGTCCCAGGGCCATGGCGATTCTCCGGCGCGATCCCATCGTATTGATGGCCACAGGAAATTCCGATTTTGCCCCATCGACAATCGGCTGCTCGAACAAAAGCGCCTTGCCCCCGCCGGGCGATTTCATTTCCCGGTCGGCCCATGTGGCGATGAGCAAATCGGTATCAACCGGGAGGGCGACGCGTTTCAATTCGCCTGCTTGCTCAAGCGCTTCAATGAATTTTCCGAATGAGCGGTAGGCCATTTATGAAGCGCCGCTGCACGCTCGAGGCGCAGGCAAGATTTTAATCAGCGGTAAGGCGCGAGGTATTGAAACGACACTACGCGGCCGTTGGCGAACGTGACTGTTTTATAAGGAGTCGGAATGCTCGGTGGAATATACGAATAAAAAAATGGATCGTAAAACGGATCACCGAAGAAGACGAAGCTGCGATTATGATGCGTTCGGAACACAGCGGCGCTCCCAAAACCATAGCCATACCCATAACCGTACGGGCCGTACGGATATCCATAGCCATAAGGAGCCGTGGTATAGGTTATGTAAATCCATGTTTCCGTCGCCCGGCCGCGCATGTTGCCCACCACTTTCTGCTCGGCCGAACCCCACGCCAGCCAAACCGCGTTTTCCGACATCCCGGGCCGAATCTGGCCCTGGCTCACCAGCGCTTGATCTCTGGGCGAGAGAGTTTGGAAAATTTCCGGATGATTCGAGATCCGTGTCTCGGTCGTGGAACAACTTGCCAGGATAATCGCGCTAGCGGAAAGACCAAGCGTCAGAGCCCTCGAAAAAAATCGACGCTTCATGCGAAAAATCATACAACCGTAGACTTATGAGTCAATCCTGTCACTTTCTTGATTCAACCTCGCCTTGCCCGTAACGTTACGCCCGAATGCAAGATCGACATGGACATCGTATTTCTTACCTGCGCGTCTCCATCACCGACCGTTGTAACGAGCGTTGCACCTATTGCATGCCGCAGGAACTCCAGGAGTGGCTGCCGCGCGAAGAGATTCTGACATACGAGGAAACCTTGCGCCTCATCCGCATCGCCGCGGATCTCGGCGTGTCGAAAATAAGAATCACCGGCGGCGAACCGCTTACCCGCCGCGGCGTTGTCGATCTTGTCCGGCAAATCTCGCAGATCTCCGGCCTTCGCGACATTGGTCTTTCGACGAACGGGACATTGCTCGCGCGTGAAACGAGTCCGGAGGTTACGATGGCGGCGGCTTTGCGAGATGCCGGCGTGCGATCAGTCAACATCTCCCTCGATACATTAGATCGACATGTTTATTCCCAAATCACCGGCCGCGACATGCATTTGCAAGCGCTCAATGGAATCGACTCTGCCATCGCCGCCGGTTTCGACCAGATCAAACTGAACACCGTCTTGATGCGCGGCCGGAATGAAGATCAGTTGATTCCGCTCATCCAGTTTGCCGCGGCGCGTAATTTGATCCTGCGTTTCATCGAGATGATGCCCGTGAGCACGACCGAAGTGCTCGATGAAAACAATTTTATGTCGATCCTGGAGGCGAAGCGCACGGTTGAATCGCATTTCGGCGGTTTGATTCCTGAGCCGGGGTTCCGCACGAACGGTCCCGCGACTTATTATCAGGTCCCCGGCCGTCCACAACGCATTGGTTTTATCGGCGCGATGACGAACCTACACTTTTGCGAAAGCTGCAATAAGCTACGTCTCACCTGCGATGGCAAATTGCGTCCATGTCTCGGGAGTTATCTCGAATTCGACATTATGAAACCCCTGCGCGCGGGCGCGAGTGATAACGAGCTTAAACAGTTCTTTCTCGATGTTGTCGATCGAAAGCCCGAACAACACGACTTTCGCAATAATTACAAGCCAAACCGCAAAATGGTCGCGATCGGCGGCTGATCGATGCGACGCCTGACCCACATCGCCGCCGATGGCAGCGCACGAATGGTTGACGTTTCGGCCAAGCCGCAGGGCGCACGCACAGCAATTGCGTCTGGCAAAATTCGACTTCGTCGCGAGACGCTCGAGCTGATTTCCAAAAATAAAATCGCAAAAGGCAATGTTTTTGCGACCGCGCGCATCGCTGGCATTCAGGCCGCCAAGCAAACCGCGCAGCTTATCCCGCTGTGTCACACCCTGCCACTCGGCGAAGTCAAGATCGACATCGTTACCTCGAATGATGGTGCCGAGGTGAAATGCACGGCCCGCACGGTCGCGCAGACCGGCGTCGAGATGGAAGCGCTTACCGGAGTGTCCATCGCGTTGCTCACGGTTTATGACATGTGCAAAGCTGTCGACAAAGAAATGGAAATCAGTGGCATTCGGTTAATTGAAAAGACGAAGCAACCGTAGCGGCGGTCTATAACGGCCGTTCGTTCAAAGTTCGGCGCTCACAGAGCGCCGCGATAGTTTCAGCAATGCAACTAACAGTTGGAATCATCACGATCTCAGATCGCGCCAGCGCTGGAGAATATGTCGATCTTGGCGGACCGGCGCTGAAGGAGACCGCGCAGAAAGAAGGGTGGCAGGTCCTTTGCGAAGCAGTCGTTCCAGACGAGGCCGCGCGCATTCAAGAAACGATTCGCTCGTTTTCCCAGCAAGGTTGCGGATTGATTCTGACAACCGGCGGAACCGGCATTGCAGATCGGGATGTAACACCCGAAGCGATCCGCGCCATCATGCGCGTAGAGTTGCCGGGCTTTGGCGAAGTGATGCGCGCTGAATCAATGAAAATCACGCCCAACGCGATTCTGTCGCGCAGCCTGGCCGCGATTGTCGATCTTTCACTCGTCATTGCGCTTCCGGGAAAACCCAGCGGCGCGGTAGAATGTCTTGGCTTTGTCGTGGGCGCGATTCCCCATGCGGTCGCGCTCGCCCAGCGCACGCCGACTTCGTGCTGAAATGCTGTAGCGGCCGGTCTATGACCGCCGGTTGTTTCAAGGCTCGGCGCTCACAGTGCGCCGCTACAGTGTCACCGGCGTAATCTCGGGCCGGCAATTAAATCGCAACCGCAGGACGAGTCCGTCCGGTCGGCGGACAGGATGCCAATGCCACTTTCTTTAATCCGGCCAGATTAAGAGACGCATTAATTCGCGCCCTTTCTTTGTGAGGTGCGCGCCTGTTCCGCGTCCAGCGATCCGGTCTTGCGTGAGATAGGAATAATCGATCGGGCTTTTTTTGACGTAGCTCAGTTCCGGTTGCGTTACCTGTTTGGCGCTCGCCTCGATTTTGAGAGGCAGGCCGGAGCGCGCGAATGAAACTTCCCACGATGCAGGATTGATAACCTCATTTGAGCGCACCATCCACGGATAAAGCTTGGGTAATTCGAAATTCGACGATTTCGGCAGGGTCACTTTGTAAAATGTCTCTTCCCCGGCGATGAACTCCGGAATTGTTAGCGACGTTTTTTGGCGGAGCGCCAGATAAAAACGAGCGATATCGAGTCCCGTAAGATTGACGCCGTTGTAAATGCCGTGGCGGTTTGGATCTTTTTTATAAAACATGTCGTGCCATGATTCGAATTCGTGACTAAGCATGAAGTTCAACTCTAAATGCAAATGGGCGCGCGCCTGGTTCAGGCCTTGGCCGGTGTAACCCATCACCGCAATGGCTTCGCCGCGATGCACCATTTGATCGGGTCGAACTGCGATCGCGCTCAGATGTCCGTATAAGCTGTAGTAGCTCGAACCGTCCCAGCGATGTTCGATCACAATATACTTCCCGTAGTTCGAATATCCCGGGACGAGGTTTGTATGTACGACTTTGCCGTCGGCAATGGCGCGTACTTCATCGAGCGGCTCGCCGCGCGCGTCGCGCTGGAGAGGCCGAATGTCGATCCCTTCGTGGAACCGTCTATAAACAATTCCCGCCGCCGTCTCGACCGGGTCGCGGACAAAACCGTATTGACCGCCTTCCCATGGTATCGATTTCACCCCTTTGTAATCGCGTTCGATGTATTGGTAGAACGCGGGCCCGCCGCCCGAGAAAAGCGCGTCGTTCGCCGTCGGCAGGACAAGATCGACAACCCCGAAATGATCAGGGCTCGCGAATTCTTTCGGAGTCGCTCTCTCACTCTGCGCCATCATCGAGAATTTCAAGCCGGCGAGCAAGGCGACGACTGCGGCGAGGGGTCGCATCGCCGTTATCGTTTGTGCTCGCCCAGCAAATGCCAATCTTTCTTCATCAATTCGATATCGGCCGCGGTAAGTCCCGAAGCGATGTAGATTTTTCCGTCCGCGACGCGCTTGTCGATTTCGAGTTCGGTGATCGCCCGCCCATTGATGAAGACAAAAAGCAAACCGCCACGGCGTTCGATGCTCAAAGCGTCGAGCGCGATCCGTCCGTGGTCATCGAGTTGAAAAAGCGCGCCGTAGTTTCCGTTGCCGGCCGGATAAGGCTGGAAAGCCACGACATCCTGCTCGGAAATCCGCGCCACTTTTTCAATCGCGATATCTTTGCCGGAGAATTGCGCCCGCACGGAAGTGGCGAAAACCGTCGTGTCGCGCGGGTTCGCTTCCGCGTGCAAGCGAAACATGCAATGTCGACCTTTGGCCGCCGCCATCTGCAGCAAAAAAACGAAGGCAAGCGCCGTCACGCAGGGAGTCTTCATGGCCGATTGATAAAGGGTTTGACAGGATTTGCAACGTTTGCTGTTTAACCCGCTCATGAAACACAGTGCCGCTTGCCTTGCTTTGCTGTTCGTGATTGCGGCGCAGACTTTTGGCCAGGAACCCACTCCCGCCCCGACCGCGAAAAAACGAGGCTGGTTCGGCCGAATTCTTCATCCATTTTCTTCGACATCACTTCCGCAGTACCAGAATCCAAAGCTGAACGGTCTCGCTCTCGACCTGCTGGTTGCGCCACAGACCGTCAAATTGTCCGAAGTCCGCCAGCTTGAAATAAAATTGACCTTGACCAATCAATCCAAGCGTCCCATCACACTTGATTTCCCGACCGACCAGCGAATCGAGATTTATTTGAGGAACTCGGCCGAGGCGATCCTGACCAAGTGGTCCGATAATCATGCCATCACCGAAAGTCCCGGGACGGTTTTGATCAACCCGCAGGAGCACGTCGAATACAACGAGACGATCGCGACACGCGATCTCACCCCAAACAAAGTTTTTGTCGCCGAGGTTTTCTTTCCCAAATATCCAGAACTGCGCATCCGCCAAAAATTTCTGACTGCACCGTGAGTGCGCGCCTGTTTGCCGATTATCATACCCATCCGCAGGGGCATCGAACGCAGCGTTACACGCACGCGCTTTTGCAACCCTGGGTCGATTCGGCCAGACAGGCCGGACTCAGTGAAATCGCCTTCACCGATCATGATCGTTATCATGAGGGGATAGATTTCGATGAGATCGATCGATTGCGGCAGAAGAATGCTGATCTAAAAATTCGCGCCGGCATCGAGCTGGATAACGATCCGCAAAGTTCGGCCGCGGGGCGAAAATGGGTGGAGAAAAATTGGGACAAACTCGATTTCGTTCTCGGCTCCGTTCATTTCCTCGAGCGCGACGATCAAATGTTCGACAGCGTTCCGGCAGGCGCGGAGCAATTTGAAGATCGTAGTATCGACCAGTTGTATTCGGATTATTTTCGACGCGTGCGCGAAATCGCTGCCAGCGGACTTGTCGATTGTCTCGCCCATCTCGATCTCATCAAAATTCACGGCCATCGCCCGAACACGGAAATCGGTTCGATTGCCGATGAAACGCTCGAGTTCATTCGCTCGCGTAATCTTGCGATTGAACTTTCCACCGCGGGCTGGCGCAAACCGGTGAACGAACTTTACCCGGGCGATCGCATCATTGAGCTGGCAATGGCAAAGGCAATCCCATTCACAACCGCGTCCGACGCGCATTCCCGCGTGCAGCTCGGCGAAAACTTTTCGCGGCTCGCGGACAAGATGTCGATCTTAGGCGTGCGCAAAGTTTGCG
>Ga0209055_1000482_pt1 | contig 27972 bp, 28 predicted proteins | sample GraSoiAngelo_110_FD_185875 | JGI IMG/M metagenome (GOLD analysis project Ga0209055, IMG submission 185875) | Grasslands soil microbial communities from the Angelo Coastal Reserve, California, USA - 14_0903_12_30cm (SPAdes) (version 2) | ecosystem: Environmental > Terrestrial > Soil > Grasslands ... | reverse complement strand
CCATTCACGACGGTCTCCCTCACGGATTTCGAGGCGTTCGGACGATAGCAGAAGTCGGCGAAAACGACCACCACGCGGCACGCAGTCAGCCCCGGCCCGTGATCGACAGGCCCTGGCGCGTGACGGATCAGAGAGGGCGCAGGCGCGCTCCCGTGGCGAGCTCGGCGCGCACGATCCGCGCCCCCGCTGCCAGCGCTTCGAGCTTGCCGACGGCGCGCTCCCGCGGCAGATACTTCATGCCGCAGTCGGGCGCCGGCACGAGGCGATCGGGCGGCACGTGCGCGAGCGCCGCCCTGATTCGACCCGCCACGGTCTCCGGCGTCTCGATGCTCGCGTCGCCCAGGTCCAGGACGCCCAGGACGATCGTCTTGGATGAGAGCGATCGGAGGATCGCGCAGTCGAGCCGGGGCTGAGCCGCCTCGATCGACACGTGCGTCGCCCGGCAGCGCTCGAGCTCGGGTAGATACGAATAGCCGCTCGGCTTGTCGCGCACGGTGTGGGCGTAGCCGAAGCAGAGGTGCACGACGGTGGGGCCGTCGATTCCCTCGAGCGCGCGGTCGATGGCCGCCACGCCGTACTCGCGCGCTCGATCCGGCCACGCCTGGAGGTACGGCTCGTCGAGCTGGACGAAATCGGCGCCGGCCGCCTTCAGGTCGCGCAGCTCCTCGTTGACGACGGCGGCGTACGCCAGCGCGAGGCTCGGCGCGTCCGGGTAGTACTCGTTGTGCGTGAGCGCGGTCAGGGTGAACGGGCCGGGGACCGTGATCTTGATCGGATGGTCCGTCTCGCCGCGCAGGAACCGCGTGTGGCGCGCCAGCACGGGCTTGGGGCGCGTGATCGGGCCCACCGCCCGCGGCACAGGCGTCGGTCGCCCCGTCCGCGCGATGGCCGTCCCCGGCTTCGTGACGTCGAGCCCGGTGAGGGCCGGCGCCAGCCAGGCGAAGTAGCTCTCGCGGCGGACCTCGCCGTCGCTGACGATGTCGACGCCCGCTCGCTCCATGTCACGGACGACCAGGCGCGTCGCGTCGTCGTGAGCTTCCTCGCGCAGGTCCTCCGGTACACGCCAGAGCGTCGGCTTCGGCACCCGCGGCACGCCGCCGGAGAGCAGCGCGGCGCGATCGACGAGCCATTCCGGCTGCGGAAAGCTGCCGACGACCGTGGTCGGCAACAGCGGCAGCACGACTCTCGGGCTCACGACTCAGATCGCCCGGACCGCATCGAGCGCCTTCCAGTCGAGCTCGATGCCGTGCCCCGCCCGATCGGGCGCGATGGCGAGCCCATCCTCGATCCGGAGCGGCGCGGCGATGAAGCGATCGAGGCCGAAGCCGTGAGCTTCCAGGTACGAGCGATTGGGCACCGCCGCCAGCAGGTGCACCGTGAGATCGTGCGCGCCATGCGACGTGACCGGCAGGTTGAACGACTCCGCGAGGTGGCAGATCTTCATGAATGCGGTGACGCCGCCGCAGCTCGTCACGTCGGGCTCCGGGAACGTGACGCCACCCGCCGCGATCAGCTGGCGAAACTCGTAGAGCGTGTGGAGGTTCTCGCCGGCGGCGATCGGCAGCCCGCCCTCACGCACGATCCTCGTGTGCCCGGGGACGTCGTCGGGAATGGTCGGCTCCTCGAGCCACACCGGGGCGAGCTCGGTCAGCGCGCGCGCGGCGCGGATAGCCTCGTCGACGCTCCAGCGCATGTTGGCGTCGACCATCAGCGGAAAGTCGGGGCCGAGGTGGCGGCGCATGGCTCGCACGCGCTCGACGTCGTCGCGGAGCGACGGGCGTCCGACCTTCATCTTGATCGCGCGGAAGCCTCGCGCCAGGTTGTCGTCGGTCTGACGGAGCAGCGCGTCGAGCGGGAAGTCGAGGTCGATGCCGCCGGCGTAGCACGGCACGCACGGATCGAATCCGCCGAGCACGCGCCAGAGCGGCGCGCCCTGGCGGCGAGCCCGAAGATCCCACAGCGCGATGTCGACGGCCGACATCGCGAGCGCCTGGGCGCCGCCGCGCCCGCCGTAGTGGAGCGCCCACCACATCGCCTGCCAGTGGCTCTCGATCAGCTCGGCGTCGCGCCCGACCAGGAGCGGCGCCAGGTCACGAGCCACGAGAGCGTGAACGGCGGCGCCGCCGGCGCCCACCGTGTACGTGTAGCCCGTGCCCTCGGCGCCCTCCGCGTCTCGCACGCGCGCGGTGACCAGCTCGAAGCCCTTGATGGTCCCGTGCGTGCTGTCGGAGAGGGCGACCGGCAGCGGGATCGCGTAGTGATTCGCGACGAGCTCGCGGATCAGCAAAGCTCCGCTCGCCTCACTTGATCGCGTACGGGTTGATCGGCGTGCCGACGCCGCGCGTGACCGGGAGCGGCGGCGCCACCAGCAGGAACTCGTAGCGCCCGTCGGCGGCGCAGTCCGCCGCCAGGTCTTCCAGATAGAAGATCTCGCCCAGGGTCAGCCCCATGTTCGGGATCGCACAGATGTGAAACGGGCTGCGGAACGGCGGAAGCTCGGAGGGCCCTGCATCGCCGTGACTTCCGCCGGAGTCCGCGGCGCGTCGCCGCCATCGCGGAACATCGTGTGGATCGGGTTGAAGCGCTGGCGCGTCCCGCTCTGCGGTCCCTCGCGCTGGAGCGGAATCCCGAGGGCAAACACCTTGCCGGCCGTCGCCAGGCGGCAAGCCGCCGCGACGGCGTCTGGCGTGATGAAGTTCAGGGTGCCGATCTCGTCGGTCGGTCCCCACCGGCCCCAGTTGCGCACCTGCATCGCGAGCTTGCGGAGCGTCTCCTCGCTCATGGCCGGCAATCTTACGCCAACCACTCGTGCCCGAGGCTGATAATGTGGTGCGCGCTGCAGGCCGTGGCGGGGCTGGAGCCCTCGCCGGCCGAGGCGCGTCTATAGATAATGTGCCGCGTGACCGCTCGTACGGACCGGCTCCTCCTCGCCAACGCGATCATGGGCCAGTTCCTCACCGGTGTGGCCACGCGGATCTTCATCGTCTCGCTTCCGACGCTCGCCATGGCACTGAACACCGACATCATCGCGATCTCGTGGGCGCTCATCGTGTATCAGCTGGCCGGGATCAGCCTCTCGGTCGTGTTCGGCCGGCTCGGCGACATCCACGGGCGCTACACGATCTACGGGCTCGGGTTCGCCATCATGACCGTCAGCTTCGTGCTCTGTGGATTTGCGCCCAACGCGTTCCTGCTGATCGTGTTTCGGCTCGTTCAGGGGCTCGGCGCGGCCATGATCTCCTCGGCGACGCGCGTGCTGGCCATGGAGTCGATGCCGGAGGATGCGCAGGGGCGGGCCAACGGCTACATGACGATGGGGTTTCACTCGGGCCTGTTGATCGGGCCCCCGCTCGGCGGGCTCGTGATCGACCTGCTGAGCTGGCGATGGATCTTCTTTCTCATGGTGCCGATGGGGCTGTTCGGAGTCGTCCTGACCGTGCTGCGCGCCCGAAAGCCTCGCGCGGTGGCGGCCGCCGGCCGGGCGCCGTCGATCGACTATCTCGGCGCCGCGCTCCTCATCGCGCTCACCGTCATGCTGACCCTCCTGCTCGATCGGCGGAGCGTCGAGGCGGTCGGTGCCGAGCGCGCGACCGTCATGACCTTGCTCTTCGCCGCCACCCTCGTGGGATTCCTCGCCCATGAACGCCGGGCCGTCAGCCCGGTCGTGAACCTCGCGCTCTTCAAGATTCGGATGTTCACGTTCAGCGTTTTGAGCCTGTTGGCTATCGCCACCACCATCAGTGTGATGAGCTTCCTGATGCCGTTCTACATCCAGGACGTGCTGCACTTCTCGGCGTCGTTCATGGGACTCATCTTCCTGGCGGCGCCCGTGTTCACGATCGGCCTGGCAACGGTCAGCGGCCGGCTCACCGATCGGATCGGTCCGCGTGTCCCGGCGTCGATCGGAGTCCTGGCCACGATGAGCGCCTTCGCCATCGGGCTCTTCCTGCGCGTCGACTCCCACTGGATCGTGCCGACGCTCATGATGGCGCTCCTGGGGGTCGGCTCGGGGTTTTTCAACACGCCGAACCAGGCGGCGATCATCGGCTCGGTGCCGAGAGAGTATCGGGGCTTCGCGACCGGCATGGTCCAGACGGTCTTCGGGATCTCGGCCCTGCTCGGGATCTCGCTGGGCGGCGTCCTGCTGACGCTCGCATTTCGCTACTACGCCGGAATCGCCGACGCCACGCCGAGCGCCGCGCATCCGCGGGCCTTCGTCGCCTCGATGAACGTCGCCTATTGCGCGTGCCTGGCGCTCATGGCTATCGCCCTCTTCGCGTCGTTCCTGCGCGGAGGCACCAAGATCGAGGCGGCGATGTCGTCTTCCTGAGGCGGCCTACCGGATCAGCTGGCGCGCGATGTCCTGGGTCTTCACGAGCTCCGGCAGCTGCTCCTCGGCATCGATTTGCAGCAAGGTGAGCCCGGGCGGAACGACCGCCCGAGGGTCACCCGGCTCCACGCCCACGAAGCGGCTGTTGGTCTGCAGCTCCTTGGCCCACGCGATCTGCGCCTCTTTCGTCAGGAGCCAGTTGATCAGGAGCTTTGCGGCGTTCGGGTGCGGCGCCCGATTGAGGAGCCACACCCCGCTACCCGACGACTGGTAGTCGAGCTCGGGCAGGAGCCAGGTCTTCACGTTCTTCCCGACGCCGTGAGCCTGGAAGTCCTGGAGCGCGAGCCCGTTCAACCCGATGGCGATCGGATAGCGGCCGCGCACCATGAACTCGGTGAGCTGGTTGCGGTCGCGGCTCAGCACCGGCTCCTGATCGACGAGGATCTGTTTCATGATCCCGTCGCCGAGTCTCAGGCGCGCCGCCGTCAGCGGCCAGAACGTCGAGCCGATCGTGCGCGGATCCGAGATCGCGACGCGCCCTTTCCATTTTGACGCCAGCAGATCCTTCACGCTCTTGAGCACGCTCCTTCACCTGATCGACGTTGACGAAGACCCCGGGCGCGCGGACGAGCGAGAACGCGTAGGCCAGATTCTTGTCGCGGTCGAGGAAGCCGGCGTCGAAGCCGCCGCGCCAGGTCGCGTTGTTGCGGGCCTCGCTCGCCACGATCACCGGCTTGATCGGGTCCCAGACCCCCGCCGGCTTGAGAACCTGCAGGGCGGTGCTCATCGGCATGGTCGCGACGTCCCAGGTGTACACGGACGCCTTGCGCTCCTGGATGACTCGCGGCGAGAACTCCACCGGCTCGAGGTTCGTGTGCTCGAGCTTGAGGTCGGGGTAGGTCTGCGAAAACAGCTTGAGGACACGCGCGTAGCCCTGGCCGGTGAACGTGTTGACCGAGACCTTGCCTTCCTTCCTGGCGGCGGCGACCATCGGCTCCCACTCCGGTGACGTGGGCGCGGCGAGCGCGATGCGGCTGGTCGAGACGAGAGCCGCGGCGGCGGCGCCTCGCGCGACGCCGCACAGGAGATCGCGCCGCGAAATCCGACCCTCACTCGCCATGAAATCCTCCTTCGAGGACGCTCGCTCGATTGACCCGGCCCCCGGGCGCGACTATCTTACGCGACGGTGAGACGCAGCACCGAGCGCATCCTGACCACGCACGCTGGCAGCCTGGCGCGGCCCGACGACCTGCGCGACCTCCTGGTCGCGCCAGACACCGGACGCCCGTACGATCGGGCCGCGTTCGCGAGCCGGAGGCTCCGGGGCCGCTGAGGCCTTCGCCACGAATCCATGAGCGACAACACGGTTCTTCGACTCGACGGCGTGAGCAAGTCGTATGGGACGGTTCAGGCCGTCGATCGCGCGTCGCTCGAGGTCAGGCGGGGCGAGGTGTTCACGTTGCTGGGCCCGAGCGGCTGCGGCAAGACCACGACTCTGCGCCTCGTCGCAGGCCTCGACGATCCCGACGCCGGCGAGATCACCCTGCGCGGCCGGGTCGTGGCCTCGGTCTCGCGCCGGCTCTTCGTGCCCCCGCACAAGCGCAACCTCGGCATGGTCTTCCAGTCCTACGCGATCTGGCCGCACATGACCGTGTTCGACAACGTCGCCTACCCGCTGAGGCTCCGCGGCGTGCGCGGCCGCGCGATGCGAGAAAGGGTCGAGCGCGTGCTCGAGCTCGTGGGGCTCGGCGGCCTCGAGCGCCGATCGGCGACGCTTCTGAGCGGCGGGCAGATGCAGCGTCTGGCGCTCTGCCGCGCCCTCGTCTACGAGCCGGATCTGCTCCTGCTCGACGAGCCGTTCAGCAACCTCGACGCCAAGCTGCGCGAGCAGATGCGGGTCGAGCTGAAGCTCCTCCAGCGCCGGCTCGGCATCACCGTGCTCTTCGTGACCCACGACCAGATCGAGGCGCTCAGCCTCTCCAACCGGATCGCGGTCATGGATCGAGGCCGTGCCGAGCAGATCGGCTCGCCCCGAAGCCTTTACGAGGCGCCGGCCTCCGCCTTCGTGAGGGACTTTCTCGGCCAGACGGTGATCCTGACGGGTGAGGTCGAATCCCCAGGGACCGAGATGGTCGCGGTGAGGATGGACGGAGCTCTCGACGGCCACCGGCTGGTCGGCCGGGCGGCGCCGGGTTCCCCGCTGGCTCGCGGCGTCAAGGCTCACGTCGCCATCCGTCCTGAGGACATCGAGGTCACCTCGAGCGACGGATCAGGGTCGGACGGCAACACGTTGCCGGGCCTCGTCGAGGCGCTCCTGTTCGTGGGCGACCGGTACGAGGCCCGCGTGGCGCTGGGCGGCGAGCAGCGTATTCTGCTCTTCCTCGGTCGTGGTCGCGAGTGGCGAGAGGGACAGCGTCTCACCTTGCGACTGCCACCCGAGGTCCTCAGCGTGTGGCCGGCGTGATCCGAGCGAGCGACGGCCGGCGAGACCGTGCTACGCTGTCGGCCGCGAAGCGGTCCGCCGCGAAGTGGAGGATCACATGAACTACGGAGTCGTGCTCCCCATCTGGCAGCTCACGATCGCCGAGGCCGAATCGCTGGCGACTCGCGCCGAGTCGCTGGGCCTCGACGGCGTCTTCGTCCCCGATCACATCCTGGCCAAGCCGGCCACGACGCAACACTACGGCGGTCACTGGCCGGACCCGTTCTCGCTCCTCGCGTTTCTCGCCGGGCGCACGCAGCGCATCCGCCTCGGCGCCAGCGTGATCGTGCTGCCCTATCGCAACGCGCTCGTGGCGGCCAAGGCGGCGGCCACGGTCGACCAGGCATCCGGCGGGCGATTCATCTTCGGCGTCGGCGTGGGCTGGGACGAGGCCGAGTTCACTGACCTGCGCTTGCCGTTTCGCGAGCGCGGCCGGTTGAGCGACGATTACATCCGCGCCATCAAGGCCGCCTTCGCCAGCGACGTCCCCGAGTACAAGGGCCGCTACGTGAGCTTCGGCGGCGCGACGTTCTCCCCGCGGCCCGCGCAGCGACCGCATCCGCCGATCTGGGTCGGCGGCTCGCCCGGCGCTGTGTCCGCCCCCGCGGTCCGCCGCTGCGCCGAGCTCGGCGATGCCTGGCACCCCCTGGCGCTGAGCCTCGACGACATCGAGAAGGGTTACGCGACCCTGCGCGACCTCGCGTCGCGCAGCGGCCGGCGCGCCGCGCTCGGCCTGGCGCCTCGCAATCTGCTCGACCTGACCGATGCGCCCCGCGGCAGCGGCCGCGCGGCATTTCAGGGCTCGGTGGCCGAGGTCGCCTCGGACATCCGGCGCGTGCGTGGTCTCGGCGCCGAGTGGATGACGTTCGATCTTCCGCGAGCCGGTGTGCCGGCCATGGCGCGCGCCATGGAGCGTCTCGCCGGCGAGCTCAAGCAGGCCGCCGCGTAGCGCGCCGGCTCGACTCGCGGGCGGATCGACGCTCGAGGATGGTCGCTCCAGGAGGTCGCCGATGAAGCACTACGACGTGGCCGTAATCGGGCTCGGCATCGTGGGCGTCTCCGCGGCCTACGCCGCCGCGTGGGCGGGAGCGCGCGTGCTGGCGCTCGACGCCGGGACGCCCGGCGGCGGTACGAGCGGCACGTCCTTCGCCTGGCTGAACTCGGTCAGGAAGGAGCCGGACGTCTACCATCGACTCAATGCCGCAGGGATGACCGCCCATCGCGAGCTCTCGCGTGAGCTCGGCGGCGATGCCGGCTATCACGATGGCGGCTCGCTCGAGTGGGCCGAGGCCGAAGACGAGGAGCGCGAGCTTCGCGAGCGCGTCCACCGGCTTGCGGGCCGCGGCTACCCCGCCGAGTGGATCAGTCGGGAGCGCGCGGCGGCCATGGAGCCCGGCCTGGCCATCGCGGACCACGTTCAGGAGGTCGCGTTCTACGCCGCCGACGCGTGGCTCGACGCGCCGCGACTGATCGGCCGCTTGCTGGCGGCGGCGGCGGCGCGCGGCGCCGAGGTTCGTGAGCGAACGACGGTGGCGTTGCGCGCGCGAGGTGACCGGCTCGAGATGCTCGCCGGCGACAGCCCCGCGATCACGGCGGAGTCGGTTCTCGTCTGCGTGGGACCGGCGACGCAGACATTCCTCGAGTCCCTGGGCGTGACCCTGCCGATCGGCACGGTCCCGGGCTTGCTGGCGGTGACCTCGCGCCCGGCGCAGCCGCTGCGTCGCGTGGTGCACGCGCCCGCCGTTCATCTCAGGCCCGACGCCGGCGGCGGCCTTTTGCTCGGTGCCGAGGACCTCGACGCGGTGGTCGCGCGAGCGGATTCGCCCGGGGATTTGACGGCGCCGGCCGCGCAGCTGCTCGAGCGGGCGGCGCGCGTGTTCCCCGCGGCGCGGAGCCTGAAGATCGTCGACGCTCGGGTCGGCGTGCGGCCGATGCCCGGCGATCGCCATACCATCGCGGGACGGATTCCCGGCTTCATCAACGGCTGGATGATCGCGACTCACAGCGGGGTCACGCTCGGGCCTCTGCTCGGCCGCCTGATGTCCGACGAGATCGTCCGGGGCAAGCCGAGCCCGGCGCTCGCGCCCTTCCGGCCGGAGCGCTTCGCGGCGGCCTAGGCGGCGGGCACGCGCGACTGAGCTCGAGGAGGCGACGACGATGGGACGGCTGGACAACAAGGTGGCGATGGTCACGGGCGCCGGCGGCGAGCACGGGCTTGGACGAGCAATCGCTCGACGATTCGCCGAGGAGGGCGCCGATCTCGTCCTGACCGACGTGATCCCGACCGGGTTGCGCGTGTCATCCGCGTTGAAGCCGGGCGCCTGGGGCGGCATCGAGGCCGTCGCGGACGAGATCCGCAAGCGCGGACGACGGGTGATCACGGAGATCGCGGACGTCCGGTCGGCCGCGGAGATGGCGAAGGTCGTCTCGCGCGCGCTCGAGGAGTTCGGCCGCATCGACATCCTCGTCAACAACGCCGGCGCGCCCGGGAGCCTCGACCGGACGCTCGTCGTCGACCTCCCCGAAGAATCGTGGGACACCGTGCTCGACACCAACCTCAAGGGCACCTTCATCACCTCGCAGGCCGTCGCGCGCTCGATGCTCGAGCGTGGGGTGCGCGGGCGCATCATCAGCGTGTCGTCCCAGTGGGGCAAGAAGGGCGGCGCCCGCCGCGCGGCGTACTGCGCCTCCAAGTTCGGCATCATCGGCTTCACGCAGTCGCTGGCCCAGGAGCTGGCCTCCGCGGGGATCACGGTCAACGCCATCTGCCCGAGCGCCGCCGAGACCGAGCGGCTGGATCACATGGGCCTGCGCGCCGACGGGAGCTTCGACGCCCAGCAGCGCGCGGAGCGGATCAAGCAGACGGCCGCCGCGACTCCACTGGGGCGCATCGCCCGGCCGAGCGACGTGGCCGAGGTCGCGGCGTTCCTGGCGGGCGACGCCGCCGAGTACATCACCGGTCAGTCGATCAACGTGACCGGCGGCGGTGTGATGCACTGAGCAGCCCGCGCCCAGGCGCGGCCCATCGATGACGACGGTCGCCGGCGCCGGCGCGCGGCGCCGTCCCTTCGTACTCGAGCTGCCAGCGGTGGCCTGCACGGTCGTGCTGCTGGCCGTCGCGTTCTGTGTCGTCTACCCCTTGCTCCTGGTGGTCCTCGAGAGCTTCCAGGTCGCGCCACCCGGGCAGCCGGCGAAATGCGGACTGGACGGCTGGCGCGCCGCGTTCGCCGAGCCGCTCCTGCGGGCGGCGCTGATCAACACGCTCAAGGTCACCGTGACCCGCCAGGCCCTGTCACTGGCACTGGCGATCCTGGTCGCCTGGCTGATCGCGCGAACGGACCTGCCCGGCCGCAACTGGATCGAGTTCGCCTTCTGGGCGGCGTTCTTCCTGCCGACCCTCACCGTCACCTTGAGCTGGATCCTGCTGCTCGATCCGGACTACGGCCTGATCAACCTGGCACTCGTCGGCCTCGGCCTGGTCGGCCGGGGCCCGTTCGACATCTACTCGTTCTGGGGCATCGTCTGGATCCACGTCATCACCGGATCGCTCACGGTCAAGGTGATCTTGCTCACGCCGGCGTTCCGCAACATGAACGCCGCCTTCGAGGAAGCTTCGCGCGTCGCGGGCGCCTCCACCGCGCGGACGGCCCTGTCGATCACGGTGCCGGTCATGGCGCCGGTGGTCCTGTCCGTGCTCCTGCTGGGCACGATGGTCTCGCTGCAGACCTTCGAGGTGGAGCAGGTGCTGGGGGTGCCGTTTCGGTTCTTCGTGTTCAGCACGATGGTCTACGACCTCATCGTGACGCGGGTGCCCCGCTACGACGCGGCCACGGCCTTGTCGGTGGTCGTGCTCGCGGCGATGCTGCCGCTGATCGTCACGCAGCAGTGGCTCACGCGCGGCCGTCGCTACACGACGATCACCGGCCAGTTCCAGAGCCGGCGCCAGCGCCTCGGCCGCTGGCGCTGGCCCGCGTTCGTGCTGGCGCTCTTGCTGACCTTGGTGGTGCTCGGCGTGCCCCTGGTCTTCGCGGTGCTGGGCACCTTCATGAAGCTCTTCGGCTTTTTCAACATCCCCGATCCGTGGACCCTCAAGAACTGGAAGACCGTCCTGACCGACGATCTCTTCCTGCGCTCGCTCGTCAACACCGTCGTCCTGGCGACCAGCACGGCCGTCGCCGCGGTCCTCATCCATTCGCTGATCGCGTACATCGTCGTGCGGACGCGCTATCGGGCGCGCCAGGCGCTCGACGTCATCTCCTGGCTCCCGTTCACGGTGCCCGGCATCATCCTCGGGCTGGCGCTCCTGTGGCTGTTCCTCGACGTGGGCTTCTTGCGGCCGATGTACGGCACGATGGCGGTGCTGGTCATCGCCGGGCTCGTCTCCGGCATGCCGCTCGGCGTGCAGATCGTGAAGAGCGGCCTGATGCAGCTGGGCGGCGATCTCGAGGAAGCCTCGCGCGTCGCCGGAGCGTCGTGGTGGGCGACGTACCGACGGATCGTGCTCCGGCTGATGGCGCCGACCCTGGTGGCGGTGGGGATGATCACCTTCGTGGGGGCGGCGCGGAACATCGGCAACATCGCGCTGCTCGCCACCAGCGCCAATCGCCCGCTGTCGATCCTGCAGCTCGACTACATCGCCCAGCGCAAGTTCGAGGAGGCGATGGTGGTCGCGTGCATCATCATGGCCATCTCACTGGTCGGGGCGCTCGTCGCCCGCGTGCTCGGGCTGCGCGGCGGCCTGGGGTGACGGCGCCTCACGCCGCGATGATGTCCCGGCGACGGCGCCTCCTCCGGTACACCGGGGTCTACGCGGGGCTGGTCCCGTTCGTGGTCTTTGCGCTCTTTCCCGTGGCGTGGATGGCGATCACGGCGTTCAAGCACGAGCGCGATCTCTACAGCATGAAATTTCCGCTGTGGTTTCACCTGCCACCCACGCTCAAGCACTTCGACCTTCTGTTCACGCAGACCTCGTTCGGCGCCTGGGTCGTCAACACCGCGCTCGTGTCGGTCGGAGCGATCGGCATCACCTTGCTGACCTCGGTTCCGGCGGCCTATGCGCTGGCGCGACTGCGTCTGCCCTGGGCTGACCGGGTCGGCGTCGCCATGTTCACCACCTACCTGGTGCCGCCGATCGTCCTCTTCCTGCCGCTGGCCCCGTCCTGGCGAGGCTGGGCCTGACGGACTCGTGGTGGGCGCTGGTGGTGCTCTACCCGATGTTCACGATTCCGTTCTCGACGTGGCTCATGATGGGCTTCTTCCGGGCCGTGCCGCGCGAGATCGAGGAGGCGGCCTGGCTCGACGGCTGTGGTGTGGTGGGTGGTCTCTCGCGGATCGTGCTGCCGCTCTGCCTGCCCGGGATCGCGACGACGGCGCTCTTCGCCGGGAGCCTATCGCTCCAGGAGTATCTCTACGCGGTGGTCTTCGCGTCCCCCGTGGACCAGAAGGTCATCACGGTCGGGTTGCCGACGATGCTGATCCGCGGCGATGTCTTCTTCTGGGGAGCCCTGATGGCCGCCGCGCTCCTCGTGGCGATCCCGACCGCCGTTGCATTCCACCTGGTCCTGGATCGGTTCGTCACGAGCCTCACCGGCGCGGGCGACCCGTAGCGCGCCGGGCGGGCAGCGCCGCCTCGATGTCGTCCCGCCGGTGGTCCGCCGAATGGCCGTCGAAGTCGAGCGGCCACTTGGGCGAGCGCTGGCGCCGCGAGAACCACTCCGGCGGATTCGCCGCGAGCGTCCTCAGGACGTCCCTCTGGACCTGACGGTGCCACGCCACGAGGTCGCGCGGCTGCCGTCGCCGCCAGCGCCGGTAGATCAGGCGGTTGATCGCGTTGACGTCGAGGCCGCGCATCTCCGGTAGCCGGCGCTCGCCGCGGAACACCCGCGCGCTGTGCTCCTTCCAGTAGACGATGTGGGCGAGAGCGTCCTTCACGGTCCACGGGTCGCGAGTCGGCGGCCGCGGCACCCGGCGCTTCCAGTCAGCGGCGCGCAGGCGATGTACGAGACGATCGAGGATCGCGAACTCGCGACGGGTCCGTGCAATGACGTCCTTCTTGCTGTGCCGCATCTCACTCGCCGCCCGGGCCTTCCTTGGCGAGCGGCGACTGGACCTGCCAGAACGGCGCATCCTCGGTCGTGACCACGTCGAGGACGATCGGCTCCTTCGCGCCGCTCACCCGATCGAGCTCGCCGACGAGATCCTTGACCGTCTCGACGCGCACGCCCATGCAGCCCATGGCCTGAGCGATCCGGGCGTAGTCGTTGCGGCCGAGCTCGGAGGCGATGAACCGGTTGCCGCGGCGCCGCTGGCCGTCCTTCACCCAGCCGAGCACGCTGTTGTTGAGCACGACGGTGACGACCGGGATCCGGTACTGGGCGGCGGTGAACAGCGCGTTCATCGTCATCGCGAAGCCGCCGTCGCCGCAGACCGCCACGCAGTCGCGCTCCGGGCTCGTCAGCTTGGCGCCCATCGCCGCCGGCAGCGCGTAGCCCATGCCGCCGATCGACGAGGGCTGATACACGGTGCCCGCGCCCTTGCACTGGAAGTAGTGCGTCATGTAGAGCCGGTTGGCGCCCGCGTCCATCGTGACGATCGCGCGCGGGTCGAGCCGGCGGGAGAGCTCGGTGATCACGCGCTCGGGGCGGAGCGGGACGCTGTCGGAGCGTTGCTCGGGCTCGGCGAAGTAGCGGTGCAAGGTCTTGAGCTCGGCGAGATGGTCCGAGCGGCGCTGCCCCGCGGCCCTGATCGCCGGGGCGACCCGTGGCTTGAGCTCGACGATCGCGTCTTTCACGGGGAAATGGCGGCCGACGTTGAGCGGCTCCACGTCGATCTGGAGGAACGCTTGCCGGTCGGCGTCGAGCAGCTCGGGATTCTCGAAACAGGTGTCGGTCGGGGCCAGGCGAGAGCCGACCACGAGCACCGTGTCGGCCGCCGAGACCACCTCGTTGGCCACGGTCTGGCCCCAGTTCCCGAATACGCCCAGCGCGAGGCGATGCACGTCGGCGATCGCGCTCTTGCCGGTGGCCGTCGTCGCCACGGGGATCGCGAGGAGCTCGGCCAGCTCGGCGAGCTCGGCCCAGGCGCGCGAGGCGTGGACACCGTTGCCGGCGATGATCACCGGGCTCGAGGCCGCGAGCAGCGCTTCGGCGACGCGCGTCACGTCGGCCGACGCGGCGCGGGCGATCCCGTGGGCCAGGTGGCGCGCGGTCGCATGGAGGCGGGGTGGGCGACGGGTCTTCACGGTCCCACCGAATGAGCGGCTGCCGAATATGATCGCGACGGGTCCCGGCGTGCCGGTCGTCGCGTGCTTGATCGCCAGCTGGAGCGTCTGGACGGCCTGCTTGGGCTCGGTGACCGCCGCGGTGTACTTGGTCGCTCCCGCGAGCAAGTTCCTGAGGTCGTGATTGCCGTGCTCGCCGGTACCAGCCTGATACGGGGCGTGGTGCATGAAGGGCGCCATGTCCGTGAAGTCGCCGAGCAGCAGCATGGGCGAGGCGCCCTTCACCGCCTCGAGCGAGCCGAACAGCGCGTTGCACGCGAGGAAGATCCCCTGGCCCATGACCACGCCGGGCTTGCCGGTGAGGCGGCCGTACATCTCGGCCATGATCGAGCCCACCTGCTCGTGACGGACCAGGATCGTCTGGATCTCGCGCGAGTCGTGGAGCGCGTCGAAGATGCGCCCGGTGTCGCCGCCGGGCATGCCGAAGACGAACTGGATGCCCGCCTCCTCGAGGACGCGGACGAGTGCGTGGGGAACGTCGATCTCGTCGGGGATCATGGTTGGTCTCCCGTCATCTCCAGAGCTGTTTCGATGCCAGCCGCGCGCCTTCGGCCATCGACTTGAACTTGGCCCAGGCGATCTCGGGCTCGACCTGGTTGACCGATCGCGCGAAGGTCGCGAACCCGCAGTCGGTGCCGGCGATCACGCGCTCGCGCCCGACGATCTCGGCGTAGCGCACGAGCCGCTGGGCGACCAGCTCGGGATGCTCGATGAAGTTGGTCGTCGAGTCGAGCACGCCCGGGATGATCACGCGGTCGTCGGGCAGGCGGATCTCGCGGAACACGACCCACTCGTGCTCGTGTCGCGGATTGGCGCCCTCGAAGGACAGGGCCTGGGGCTTGGCCTTCAGCGCGACCGGCAGGAGCTCGCGCAGCGGGATATCCCGGTGATGCGGCCCCTCGTAGTTGCCCCAGCAGAGGTGGAGCCGCATGCGGTCGGCCGGGATGTCGCGGAGCGCGTGGTTGAGTGCCTCGATGTTGGCCGCGGCGATCTTCAGGAACTCCGCGTTGCTCACCTCGGGGAACGCGAGGTGTCGTCCCATCGCGAGGTCCGGGCAATCGATCTGCAGCACGAAGCCCGCCCGATGGATCGCGTCGTATTCTTCCTTCATCACGTCGGCGAGTCGCGCCAGGTAGGCGTCGCGGCTCGGATAGTGGTCGTTCTTCAGAAAATGGGCGATGACACCGGGGGACGCCGCCGTCATGAAGGCGTCCACCGGCTTGGCGGAAGCCAGCGCCGCCTTGAAGTTGGTCACATCCTTCTGGACCGCTGTCCGGTCCTTCCAGTCGATCGGGCCGTTGCACGCCGGTCGCATGATCGTCGAGCGCCGCTCGCCGCGCGCGGCCGCCTCGGGAAAGTCGGCCCAGTCCGCCCTGACCGGAACCGCGGCCTGTCCGTCGAACCCGGTCAGCCGGTGGCGCACGTAGGTCGAGTAGCCGACCTTTCCCTGCTCGCCGTCGTTGACGATGTCCACGCCGGCCTCGAGCTGCTGGCGGACGATGTCGCCGACGGCGCGCCGCACGCGCGCCTCGAACGCACCCGGGTCGGGCATGCGGCCCGAGTCCAGCTCCTCGAGCGTCGTCGTCAGGTCGTGGGCCCGCGGAAGGCTTCCGGTGTGCGTGGTCAGGATGCGGTCGGTGCTGAGCTTCATGGCGTCACGCCTCCGTCGCTCTGTCCACCACGCTAGAGCCGCGCCATCACCTTGTCGGCGAAGTCCTCGATGACGCGGTACTGACGATTCAGCGGAGGATAGAGCATGATCTGTGAGAGCCCAGCGCGCTCGAGTGCGCGCACCTTCTCGGCCAGCTCTTCGGGTGCTCCGCTCAGGCAGGTGGCGTCGATTAGCTCCGCCGTGACGAAGCGCACCTCTTGCGGGTCCAGGAAGCTGTAGTGGCTCGCGTGAAGCCGCTGGTGTCGGATCGCCGGTGGGAACTCGGCGAGCCACTCGAGGTACGCTTTCCAGACGGGCCGCGCGTACTCGGGCGGATCGGCGCCCGTCTCCAGGTGACGCGCAACCAGATAGTGCAAGCCGGAAAGAACTGCCGCGCCGCACTCGGCGACGATGCGCGGCGAGTCGATCGCTTCACCGGGCTCGCGCATCGCCAGGGTCACCATCGTCGCCACGTAGAAGTCGTCGGGCAGCGGCCGCCCGGCGCGAGTCGCGCCGCGACCGGCGTTGGCCAGCATGTCCGCCACCGTTCCGCCGCGCGGCAGGCCGGACACGAGCCCGTCGCCGAGCTGGCCCGCGAGCGCCTGAGCCTTCGGGCCGAAGCCGGCAACGTAGAGCGGGATCGGATGCGTGAGGTCGATGAACCGGTGCTCCCGCATCTGGAAACGGATGCGATGCGTCTCGCCGCCGAGCGTGTAGTCGATCTCCTCGCCCCTCAAGAGACCCCGGACGGCCTTGATGTACTCCTGAAAGGGCTCGAGCTTCATGGGCCGCTGCCCGAGCAGGCGCATGCCGGTATGGCCGGTGCCGAGGCTGATGAAGCAGCGGCCCGGCGCCAGACGGTTGATGGTCGCGATGCCGTTGGCGGCGGCGGGAGCCAAGCGCAGCCCGGGGACGTTCACGCCGGTGCCCAGTCGGATCGTCCGCGTCTGGTGGGCGGCGAGCGCGAGGACCGCCCAGCAGTTCGATCGGATCATCGGGCTGTCGGTGATCCACGCGTGGCTGTAGCCGAGGTTCTCGGCATGCGTGATGTAGCCGATCTCGTCGATCTTCGCGGTGACGATTCCGACGTCCATGTGCGCCGAGCATACCCCGAGAGGCCCTGCGCCGTCTCTGCCGTCGCCGTCGGTCTATTCGATGACTTGGTCCGCCTGCAGTAGCAGCGTTTGCGGGATCGTGAGGCCGAGCGCTTTCGCGGTCTTGAGATTGATCACGAGCTCGAACTTCGTGGGTTGCTCGACGGGGAGATCGGCCCACTCCCCGACTGTTGAGATCGTCGGTAACCGGGCTTGAATCGTTCGCTCGACGATTCGGGTCCGGTGAATGCTGACCGTCGGATCTCCGATGATCAGAAGACCGCCGAGGCGATGCTGTCCCATCCTGGCGAAGGCCAGGTCCAGGTCATCGCGCCCACGTTCCCTTGACTTCCACGGGAAGAACCGTCAGACCCAACGCCGGTGCCGCTGCCTGGGCGGTTTTGAGCTGGGAAGGAGCCATAGGACTGTCCGGATTCAACAGCACTCCAACACGTCCTATCGAAGGAACGACCGTACAGCACCAGGACATCGACCTTCAGACCGAGGAGCTCCGATGCCAGCTCGGGAAGCCTCTTTGGCCGTCCTGCCGCATGGCGCTGCTGGATGACGATATTTTCACCTTCCACGTAGCCCAGGTCTCGAAGCCCCTGGCGAAAGGTCGCGACCCAGCTCTTGTCCCCTTCCGGTCGCTGCAGCGACAAATATCCGAGCCGCTGAACCTTCCTGGACGGCTGCGCGTGGGCTGGGAACGGCACGAGCGTGAGGCTGAGAGCAACGAGCAGGGCGATGACAGTCACCGACTCTAGGGCTCCCTGTACCAGTGGGCGAGATTCCAGAACGTCAAGTCCCAGCCGCTGATATCCGTGCCGCGCAGCTTGTTGGACACCGCCGAGGCCGTGCCGCGCCAGAGGAACGGCACGATCACGACATTCTGGACCAGCATGTCGTTCATGCGGATGAACAGCGCCGCGCGCTTCACAGGATCCATCTCGGTCTCGGCGGCCTTGTACATCCGGTCGTACTCGTCGTTGCGCCAGCGGGTCGAGTTCCGGCCCGCCCACTTGTTGTCCTTCTGGGCGATCTCCCACGACACGAACGGCTGCATGAACAGCTGGGGGTCGGGCGAGCCGTTGACCAGGCTGTACATCTGCAGGTCGGCCGAGAAGTGCGCCAGGGTATCCGCGTTGGCCGGATCGGTCGAGAAGTACACCGCGGGAACGATCGCCTTCACCTCGAGCTCGATCCCGATCTTGGCCGCCGCCTGCTTGACGATGGCCTGGGTCTTCTGGCGTGGCGCGTTGATCGAGGTCTGGAAGACCATGCGCAGGCGCTTGTCGCCCTTCGCGCGGAGGCCGTCGCCCGACCGCCGCCATCCGGCGTCGTCCAGCACCTTCGCCGCCTTCTCGGGACTGAACTCCCATCGCGTATTCCGGGATCGGAACGCGGGCGGCGCGTTGAGATAGTTCGCGCTGGCCTGTCCGTGCCGGCCGTAGATCTGCTCCTGGATCGCGGCGCGGTCGACCAGCAGGCTCAGCGCGGTGCGCACGGCGGGATCGGTCATGAACGGATGCGGCGCCTTCACGCTGGAGCGTTCGCCGTCCACCTCCTTCAGCGGATCGGAGAAGTTGAACAGGATCTGCTCGATGCTCCCGCCCCAGGCGATGTCGAGCCGGCCCTTGCCGCCCTGCTCCATCCGCCTGAGCACATCGTCCTCGACCTGCATGTTCCAGGCGAAGTCGTACTCGCCGGTCTGGATCACCGCGCGTGCCGCGCCCACGGCGTCACCGCCGCCCTTCATCTCGAGCCGATCGAAGAAGGGCCAGTGCGTCTCGTGATATCCGGGAAAGACCTCGGCGCGGACGAGGTCGCCGGGCCTGAAGTCCACGAAGCGATAGGGCCCGGTGCCGACCGGCTTGAGGTTGGCCGGCGCCTCGCGTGAGCGCGCGCCCTTGAACGGTGCGAACACGTGCTTGGGAATGACATTGCCGAAGGCCTTGGCCCAGAACGGGTTCGGGCTCTTGTAGACGATCTTGACGGTGTGAGGATCGAGCGTGTCGATGCGCGCGATGTCCCGGTACGCCCCGCTCGTCGTCGCGGCCGTCGCCGGGTCCATCACGTACTCCCACGTGAAGACGACGTCCTCCGCCGTGAATGGCTTGCCGTCGTGCCACTGGACGCCCTTCTTGAGCTTGACGATGACCGAGAGCCCGTCGCGGGCCACGCCGCCGTTCTCGATCGTCGGGATCTCCGCGGTCAGGTTCGGGACGAAGGTGCCGTCGGGGTCGAACGACACGAGCCCCTCGTAGAAGATTCGAGAGGCGTCGGCGTCCTTGGCGCCGGTGGCCAGGTGCGGGTTCAGGATCGTCGGGGCCTGCCACCAGAGTGTCTTCAGCTCGCCGCCGCCGCCGCGACGCGCTGGCGTGAAGGCCGACCGGCGTGCCTGCGCATGACCCGGACGCGGCCCCAGCAGCTCGGCGACCATCGGTGCCGTCAGCCCGAGCCCGAGGAGCGTCCGGGCGAACTGACGTCGGTCGAGCGAGCCCTCTCGAACACGCCGCAGCGACTCGGCCAGCTCCTGCTCGTCCATTGTGGGGCTCCCCCGTGCGTTTCAGTATGCGCCCCCTCTCCCTACGTCAAGGAGAACCGGGGCTTGACGCCGACCGGGCTCGCAAGACAGGATTGGCCACCATGCGCCCAGGACATCGCTCCCGCTCGGCTGCACTCGCGCTCGCCGCGCTCGTGAGCTTCACCGCGGCCGGCGTCTTCGCTCCCGACGCGCTGGCCCAGTCGGGAGGCACGTTGGTGATCGGCCTCGATCAGGAGCCGCCGACGCTCGATCCCCACGCTTCGCCCTCGGCCGTGACCTACCAGATCATCGGATCGGTCACGGAGAACCTGCTCTACCGGGGATCCGACGGAAAGCTCGCGCCCTGGCTCGCCGAGTCGTGGCAGAGCGCGCGCGACGGCCGCAGCGTCACCTTCAAGCTGCGCCGCGACGTCAAGTTCCACGACGGCACCCCGTTCAACGCCGAGGCGGTGAAGCTCAACTTCGACCGGATCGTCGATCCGAAGTTCAAGGCCGGCGGCGCGCGCGCCGCCTTCGCGACCTATGCCGGCTCCAAGGTGCTCGACGAGTACACCCTGCAGGTGAACTTCGAGACGCCGTTCTCACCGTTCCTGAACCTGGCCGCGTCCGGCCCGCTGTCGATCGTCTCGCCCAAGGCCGTGCGCGAGAGCGGCGACCAGGTCCACACGCGTCCGGTCGGCACCGGACCGTTCATGGTCACGGAATACGTCGCGAAGGACCACACGACGATGGTCCGCAATCCCGCCTACACACGGAAGGCGCCCTGGAGCGACCGGACCGGGCCCGCGCACCTCGACACGATCGTGTGGAAGTTCGTGCCCGAGGCCGGCACTCGCGTGACGACGCTCGAGAGCGGCGAGACCCAGGCGATCTACGCGATCCCGGCCCAGTCCCTGCCCCGGCTCGAGCAGAACACGGGCCTGCGCATCGAGAAGATTCCCTGGCCCGGCGCGCCGCGCATCTGGCTCCTCAACACGACCAAGCCCCCGCTCGACGACGTGCGCGTGCGCCGCGCGATCAACTACGCGGTCGACAAGGACGCGCTCCTGGCCACGGTCGCCAAGGGGATCGCCCTCAAGGCCTTCGCGCCGCTGACGGCCGTGATGCTCGACGATCCCGCGCTGCGCCAGGCCTATCCGTTCGACCAGGCCAAGGCGGCGGCCCTGCTCGCCGAGTCCGGCTGGCAGCCGGGCGCGGGCGGCATCAGGACCAAGGCCGGCCAGCGGCTCGAGATCCTCCTGAACGCGATCGACTACGGCGGCGGGCCGGAGCCGGCGGTGCAGCTCATCCAGTCCTCGCTGCGCGACGTCGGCATCGACGTGAAGCTCAAGACCCAGGCGCGCCCGCCCTGGTACGAGGACAACTATCGCTGCGCGACCCACGGCCCTGTCATGTTCCTGAGGTCGATCGATCCCGATGGGCTCTTCTCGCTGTTCCACTCCTCGTTCGTCGGCGGCAACTTCAACTGGTCGTGCGTGAAGAATGCCAAGCTCGATCAGCTTCTCGAGCAGGGGCGGCGCGAGTTCGATCCGGCCAAGCGCCGGGCGATCTATCTCTCGATCGAGAAGCTCGCGCTCGAGGAGGCGCTCACGGTGCCGCTGCTCGACGACCTCTCGGTGTGGGCCTACCGGGCCAACGTGCAGGGGGCGAAGTATAACTTCAACGCGTACCCCGTCCTGAGCGACGTCACGATCCGCCGGTAGCGTGAGCTCCGCCCGGGCGTGCTGACGTACCTCGGCCGGCGGTTCCTGGCGGTGATTCCCGTGCTGTTCGGGGTCACCCTCGCCGTGTTCAGCATGCTGTTCCTGGTCCCTGGCGATCCGGTGAAGATGATGCTCGCCGAGTTCGTCACCACCCCGGACCAGATCGAGCAGATGCGCGCGCAGCTCCACCTCGACGAGCCGATCTTGAAGCAGTACGGGCGCTTCGTCGGCAACGCGCTCCGCGGTGATCTCGGCACCTCGATCCGGAGCCGGCGAGCCGTGTCGACCGAGATCGGCGAGAACGTGGGCAGCACCGCCCAGCTGGCGCTGGCGAGCATGGCGGTCGCGGTGGCGATCGGCGTGCCGCTGGGCCTGATGGCGGCGCTGCTGCGCAACTCCTGGTTCGACGCGGGGTCGATGATCGTCGCGCTGCTCGGCGTGTCGATGCCGAGCTTCTGGCTCGGCCTGCTGATGATCGTCGCCTTCTCCCTGCATCTGGGCTGGTTCCCCGCCACCGGCGGCGGCGACCTCTGGCACCTCGTGCTGCCGAGCGTGACGCTCGGGATGATCGCCTCCGCGATCATCGCGCGCCTCACCCGCTCGAGCATGCTGGAGGTGCTCGGCCAGGACTACGTGCGGACGGCGCGCGCCAAGGGCCTGGCGTGGTGGGGGGTCGTCGTGCGGCACGCGTTGAAGAACGCGCTGATCCCGGTGATCACGATCTTCGGGCTCCAGTTCGGCAATCTGCTGGCGGGCGCCGTGATCGTCGAGACCGTGTTCAGCCGGCCGGGCCTCGGGCGCCTCATCGTCGGCGGGATCCTCGCGAAGGACTTTCCGCTCGTGCAGGGCACCGTGCTGTTCGTGGCCACTGCCTACGTCATGATCAACGTCCTGGTCGACATCGCCTATGCCTTCGTCGATCCCCGAATCCGATTCGGCTAGCCGGCCGGGCGCGCTACGGCGCCTCACGCGGCAGCGCGGCGCCGTGGTCGGCATGATCATTCTCGCGGTTCTCGCGGCGATGGCGCTGGCGGCGCCGTGGCTCAGTCCGCGAGACCCGATCAAGACGGCGCCGCGCGAGGCGCTCCAGGCGCCGGGATCGCGCTTTCTGCTCGGGAGTGACCAGTTTGGCCGCGACGTCGCCAGCCGCGCGCTCCACGGCGCGCGGCTCTCGCTGACGGTCGGTCTGATCGCGGTCTCGATCGCGGTCGGGCTCGGCACGCCGGTCGGCCTGCTCTCGGGCTACTACGGAGGGCGTGTCGATGGATTCGTGATGCGTGTCGTCGACGTCCTGCTCGCGTTCCCCGGCATCCTGCTCGCGCTGGCGATCGTGAGCGTGCTGAGCCCGGGCTTGAACAACGTCATGATCGCCGTCGGCCTCTCGGCGGTGCCGAACTACGCTCGGCTCATTCGGGCTAGCACCCTCTCGGCGCGGGAGCAGCTTTACGTGGAGGCCGCGCGAGCGCTCGGCAGTCGCGACCTCTCGATCGTCACCCGCTACATCTTGCCCAACGTGGTCGCCCCGCTCATCGTGACCGCCACGCTGGGTCTGGGCACCGCGATCCTCTCGGCGGCAGCACTCAGCTTTCTCGGCCTCGGCAGCCAGCCGCCGCAGCCGGAGTGGGGCCGAATGCTGAGCGAGGGGCGCGACTACCTGCGCGAGGCCTGGTGGATCTCGACCGTCCCCGGGCTCGGCATCATGGTGACGGTGCTGGCGATGAACCTGCTCGGCGACGGGCTTCGCGACGTGCTCGACCCGCGCCTCAAGATTTAGGCGTCAGCGACGGGTCGTGCCGCTGTACGGCAGGTAGGTCCGGCCAGTCCCGCTGCCTCCGTCCACACTTAGCACCTCGCCGGTGATGAATTCCGCGAAGGGGGAAGCGAGGAAGAGCGCCGCCCGCGCGATGTCTTCCGGCGAGCCTGGCCGTCCCCACGGGATCGTGGCGACGAGCGTCTTCACGTACTCGTCCGAGACCTCGTTGAGGTTACGATCGACCGTGACCAGGCCCGGCGCGATGCAGTTGACGTTGATCCGGTGCTGCCCGAGCTCCATCGCCAGGACCTTCGTGAACATCACCACGCCGGCCTTGGAGGCGCAATAGTGAGCGGCGCCCTTGCGGCCGCTGTTGTAGGCGCCCGACGAGATCGTGATCAGCTTGCCCGGCGTGCCCTGGGCGACCATGCGCCGGCCCACCGCCTGACAGGTGAGGAACACGCCCCGCAGATTGGTCTCCATCACCCGGTCCCATTCGTCCATCGTCAGGTCCAGGACAGGCGAGTTCGGATAGACCCCCGCGTTGGCGACGGCGACCGTCAGCGGCCCGATGGCGCGCTCGGCGGCCTGCACGAAAGCATCGACCGACTTGCCGTCTCGGACATCGACCGAATGCGTGAACACGCGCTCGGAGCGGCCGAGCTTCTCGGCCGCTCGCGCCAGCCCTGGCTCGCGCAGGTCCCCGAGTGCGACACGCGCGCCGGCCCCATGAAAGGCCTGCGCGATACCGAGACCGATGCCGGCGCCCGCACCCGTGACGAGGACTGCGTGATCCTTGAAGTCGAACATGGGGCCCTCTCAGTCCACGACCAGCACGGCCTTGCCGGGGAACCGGCGGGCCATCAGATCCTGCGCCACCTGCCCGATCTCCTTCCACGGCCGTTCCAGACTGATGTGGGGCGAGAGCTGTCCCGCGGCGACCAGGTCGGCGAGCCGACGCAGGCCGACGGACGCTGGCTCGCTACCGAGTTCCGTGAAGATGTAGAAGCCGTAGAGCGTCGTGCGCCCGGTGGCGAAGAAGCCGCGCGCGTCGAAAGTGACCTCGGACGAGGCCGAGACGCCGAGCGTGACGCAGACGCCGGACCGCTCGAGCGCCGCCAGCGCGGTCCCGAGGGTTTTGCCGCCCACCGACTCGAGGATCAGGTCGTACTTCGGCATGGCGGCGATCGCGTCCCCGACCACGACGTCGTGAGCGCCGAGCTGGCGCACCGTCGGAATCTGATCGGCCCGCCGCACGCTCGCCGTCACGTGGGCGCCGGCCAGCCTCGCCAGCTGGACCGCGAAGTCGCCGACACCGCCGGTCGCGCCCGTCACCAGCACGCGCTTTCCGAGTAGGGGTCCGCCCTTGCCGAGCGCGTGGAGCGCCGTGAGCCCGGCGACCGGAAACGTCGCGGCCTGCGAGAACGTGACCTTGTCGGGCAGCTCGGCGAGCGCGTTCTTCGGGACGACCACCCGCTGAGCCCAGGCCCCTTCGGGGAGGAATCCCACGACGCGGGTCCCGACGGCCGGTCCCGAACCGTCCGAGGCGGCGCGCTCGATGACTCCGGCGAGATCCCAGCCGGGCCGCCATCCGGCCGCGGCCATGCCCGAGCGCCGCACCTCGCCTCGGTTGAGGGAGATCGCGTGGACCCGCACGAGCGCTTCGCCCCGATCAGCCGTGGGCTCGGGTACCGGGCGGATGACAAGGCGACCCGGCGCATCCGGATCGACGACGACGGCGAGATTGGTCGACATGGTCTTTCTGTCTCCTTCGGGCGGCAAGAATACCACTCGCGGCAGGCCGGTTCTTGACATTGGCCCACGCCGCTCGCTTTATGATTCATAGTCGCGCCGACATCGCTATGACCGAGCGCAAGCCCGCCGGGATGAGCTGGGAATCGTGGCGCGAGGAGCTGATCCGCCTCGCGCGCGAAGAAGGCCTCTTCGACAACCTCGCCGGCGCGGGCAAGCCCCTCGCGGACCTCGGCGAGCACTACGATCCGGACTGGTGGGTGAAGAGGCTCGTCCAGCGAGAGAAGGTGTCGATGCTGCCGCAGGCCCTCGAGCTACTTCGCAAGGTCGAGGCCGAAATCGAGCGAATCTGGACGCTTCGCGACGAGTCCCAGGTTCGCGAGCGGGTCCGTGCGATCAACCTCGAGATCGCCCGCGCGAACACCCGAGCTTCCCAAGGCCCGCCGACGCGTCTAGGGCCCCTGGACGCCGACACGATCGTCGCCGAATGGCGCTCCCGTCGCCGTTGAGCCCTCACCCCGATCTTCGTGAGCCCGCGACGAGCGCTCATCCGGGTCAGAGCACGAGCCGCTCTTTGAAGGCGCGGGCGCGGTCGCGCGCGACCTGGAGCTCCGTGTGGTTGGCGTCCTTGAGCAGGACGACGAGACGTCCCCCCAGGTCCGGGCGGACTTCGCCGACCCATGCAAGGTTGACGATCGCGCTCCGGTGGATGCGAACGAACTGCCGCGGATCCAGCCGCTCTTCGAGCTCGCCCAGCGCGCGGTCCACCAGGTGGCTGCCCGACGCCGTCACCGCGATCGTGCCCTTTCCTTGGGCCACGAAGTGGGTGATCTTGGCAGTTTCGACCAGCTGCGTGCGCTGCTGGCCGAGGTCGACGCTGATGCGGTCGGCATAGGCGGGCGCGCGAGCCTCGTGGTAGTGACGCGCGAGCCGCTCCAGTACGGCCTGGACGCCCGCGGCATCGGGGTCGGCCCGGCGGCTTTCGAGGCGCTCGAGGGTGCGCTCGACGCGCTCGCGCTTGACGGGCTTCAGGAGATAGTCGACTGCGGCGGCCTCGAACGCCTGCAGCGCGTGGTGGTCGAAGGCGGTGACGAACACGACGAGCGGGCTGGACGTGAGCCGCTGGAGTAGCTCGAACCCGGTCATCTCGGGCATGTGGATGTCGAGGAAGAGCGCATCGACCTGACGCTCCGGAATCTCGATCAGCGCTGTCTCGGGAGAGGTCGCCGTTCCGACCACGTCGACGCGGCCCGTCGATTTCAGACTCTGCACCACCTGCTTCAACACCCCCGCCTCGTCGTCGACGACGTAGGCGCGCAGCCGGCCGGTCATGAGCGGCCGGCGAGCGCGACGCGCGCGGGCAGCGACATCGTGACGCGCGCGCCTCCGTCGGCCCATCCGGCGTCGAGCGCCGCCGCGGGGCCGAAGAGGACGCCGAGCCTCGCGCGAAGGGTCTCGAGCCCGTGGCCTGCCGGCGCCGCGGCGAGATCGAACCCGGGCCCGTCGTCCCAGACACTCACCGCGAGTCGATCGCCGGCGCGTCGCGCTTCGATCCTGATCTCGGCGCCGCGGGCGCGCGCAGCCGCCACGTGCTTGACGCTGTTCTGGGCGAGCGTGTGGAGCGCCAGCGGTGGCACCGGCCAGGCCCGGAGCTCCTCGGGCACGTCGACCTTCGCGCGCAGCCGGTCGCCCAGCCGCGCGCGCTCGATCTCCAGATAGGACTCGACCACGCTCACCTCTTCTCCCAGCGGGATCGTGTGTCGGCTCGTCGCGTCGAGCGAGGCTCGGAGCAGGTCGGCGAGCTCCACGAGGAGCCGCTCGGCTCGCTCGGGCGCCTCGCTGACCTGGCCGGCGATGGCCGCGAGCGCGTTGAAGAGGAAGTGCGGATGCAGGCGCGACTCGAGCGAGGCCAGCCGCGCGTCGGTCGCCAGACGCTGGGCCCGCTCGACCTCGAGCTCGCGCGCCCGCAGCCTCTCGCGCGTCTCGTCGAGCCGCGCGCGTGTTCTCTCATAGATCGCGATGCCCATTCCCACGGTCATCGCGAGGATCAGCGCGATCCCGCCTTCTTACCCTCGAACCACGCGAAGATGACTTGCCGGCCGCTCGCTGTCTGGCCGGTTTCCACACCGAGGCATCCCGGGGCCGCCCGGAGCGCCTTGACCACGCTCGGGAAGCCGCCCGGTGAGCTCTGCGCGGCGACGGGCGTGGGCGAGGCGCCGAGCAGCGCGAGGATGAGTGTGCCGGCGATCACGACGTCCTGGCCTTTCCGGATCTTCATGGCGAGTGTCCTCCTCGAGGAGCAGGATCACCGGCCAAGGCGAGACGGTCGTCGCAAATCGGACGAACGGTCGGAATCGGGAATGAACGGCCGGCTCGTGGGAACGACTCGTCCCCCGGGCCCGCGATCGTCAGCGAAACTTCGGGATCACGTCCTCGCCGAAGCGGCGCATCGACTCCATGATCGCCTGCTGCGGCAGATAGCCATAGCTCATCTGACACAGCACGTGATGAACGCCGGCATCGCGAAGCTCGGCGACACCCTCGGTCACACGCGCGGGCGTGCCGTAGAGCGTGGAGGTCTCGAGCGAGTAGCGCACGCCGTCCTCGTCGGACACCCGCGGGTCGTTCCACGGGTTGACCCGCGTCGCCTCGACGTGGAAATCGGCCGGGTTATGGGCCTCGCGGGCGTGGACCATGTGGCGCCGGGTCTGCAGGAGCGCCCGGGTCAGCTCGTCCTCGGCCTGAGCCTGGCTTTCGGCGACGTGGACGAAGCGCCAGAGTGCTGCCTGCTCGCGCAGCTCACGCCGCCGCTCGGTGTCGAGGCCGCTTTCGGCAAGGCCCGCCTCGTAGAGCGCCAGGCGCTCCGGTACGCGCGAGAGCGGGATCCGCGCCATCATGATCGGAGCGCCGAGCCGGCCGCACTCGCGCAGCGAGCCGCCGGAGGAGACGCTGCGCCAGACCGGAGGATGCGGGCGCTGGCGGGGGCGAGGGCGAAGCTCGGGCAGGCGCAGCTGATAGAACTTCCCGTCGTGGACCAGCGGCGACTCGGTCCACGCCCGAACCATCACGTCGAGGGTTTCCTCCATGCGCTCGCGGCTGTCGTCGCTCCTGAGACCGAAGCCGACGAACTCGTACTCGTTGAAGTTGGTCCCGTGCCCGACCCCGATGTCGAGACGACCGCCGGAGAGATTGTCGAGGAGCGCCAGCTCGGTCGCCAGCCGGATCGGATGGCGAAGCGCGAGCTGGAGCACGGCGAAGCCGATGCGGATGCGCGACGTGCGGGCGGCCACGACGCTGGCGAACGGGATCGGGTCGCAGTAGACGCTCTCCCCCGGGAAGTTGTGCTCGGTGAGCCAGATCCCGTCGAAGCCGGCGGTCTC
>Ga0209055_1000480_pt1 | contig 28006 bp, 22 predicted proteins | sample GraSoiAngelo_110_FD_185875 | JGI IMG/M metagenome (GOLD analysis project Ga0209055, IMG submission 185875) | Grasslands soil microbial communities from the Angelo Coastal Reserve, California, USA - 14_0903_12_30cm (SPAdes) (version 2) | ecosystem: Environmental > Terrestrial > Soil > Grasslands ... | reverse complement strand
GGAAGAAATTGGAAAACGATGGGGGGGCGGATGACGAGCCACTCTGAAATTGGAGGTGCGATGCCGGTTTGAGGATGCCGGTTTGAGGATTGATCGGTGGCGAGGAGGCCATCGATCATGAAACGGAAGTCGCACCGAAGCACAAGACACACCACGACCAAATCTGTCCTGCGCCTACCTGACTTGGAGCATGCAAAAGCCGCGGTCTTGAACAGTCTGACAAGCCAAGACGCACAAAGAGGCTATCGGCACGCCATCGACGAGTTCGTTGACTGGTATTGTTCGGAGCCCCGGCTCGCTTTCAATCGAATCGTGGTGCTTCGTTACCGTTCACACCTTGAATCTCGCCAGCTAGCGCCGGGTACGATCAACCTACGCCTGGGTGCGGTGCGGCGCCTTGCCTATGAGGCGGCCGACTGCGGTCTGCTCAGTGCCGATTTGGCAGCTGGCATCCGCCGCGTCAAGGGCGTAAAGAAACTCGGTGTGCCTCTCGGTAACTGGCTAACCGCAGAACAAGGCCAAAGACTCTGGCAAGCACCTGACAAGCTGAAGTTAAAAGGCAAGCGTGACCGCGCACTGTTGGCTCTGCTCCTCACCTGCGGCTTGAGAAGGCATGAAGCCGTGACTTTGACATTGGATCATCTCCAGCAGCGAGAAGATCATTGGGCCATAGTCGATTTAGTGGGCAAGGCCGGACATGTGCGCACAGTTCCTGTCCCTGGCTGGGTGAAATGCGAGTTGCAAGAGTGGTTAAATGCAGCCGCTATTGATCGAGGGAAATTGTTCCGCCGGGTCAACAAGGCTGGGAAGACATGGGGAGACGGCATGACGGAAAAATCGGTGTGGCACATCGTGAAGAAGTCTTCCAAGGCCATCGGTCTCGATAAACTGGCGCCTCACGATCTCCGCCGCACATGCGCTCGGCTCTGTCACGCTTCGGGCGGAGAATTAGAACAGATCCAATTTCTTTTGGGACACCTCTCAGTTCAAACCACAGAACGCTATCTTGGCTGCAAACAGCGAATTCAATCCGCAGTGAATGACCGAATCGGCATCGAGCCCCAGCTTTGAGCTGGGGCTTCGACTATGGAAGAGTTGCCGACCACTCGTCCAGAATTTGCTGCGTCCGCTGCGCGGCGACGAAGCGCGAACACCAAGGTTGCCCCATGCACGGCTTGTCCGCTAACCGGGGAATATACAAGTTGACGATCGCAGTCCGACTGCTTCTGAGGCATAATGCATCGCTGCCATATTGAAATAGGTTGAGATTTAAGCATTTTGAACGCAGATGCTGATCATGCAAGTTTGAAGTGCTCGACAGCATTTGCTTCCTGGGCTGATATCCAACATCTGTTTCGAGGAGCAGGATGGATCGACGAGGATTTGTTCGAAGCATGGCATTCGCTGCGACGGCCGGTATGTTCTCTGGTTGTTATCGCAGACCAAGTCGAACTTCTGTCTTACACTACGGGAATGGCTGCCGCCTTGCGCCGGTACTGCTTTCACCGGACCGAGAAATCAGAACCGTAGTCGGGCTGAGGCCGTTCAGACCATCGGGATTCGTCGTTCGCGGGGAGAAGCTCGGGGAAAAGCTGATCATCCACAACTACGGACACGGTGGTGCTGGTATCACTCTCTCGTGGGGTACGTCGCAGTTGGCGACGGCTTTGTTGCCAACCGAACGTCCGGGGTCCGTTGCGGTCCTGGGATGCGGCGCAGTGGGCTTGGCCACTGCGCGATTGCTACAGGAGCGTGGCCTGCGCGTCACGATTTACGCGAGCGACCTGCCTCCCAATACCACCTCCAATGTGGCCGGTGGCCAGTGGTTCCCCTTCGATGTGTTCGATCCAGGGAAACAGACTCCGCTATTCATGGAGCAGTTCATGAAGGCCACGGAGTTTTCTTACCGCCGATATCAGACCCTGGTGGGTGCCCGCTATGGTGTTCGTTGGCTGCGGAACTACTCTTTGAGCAATCATATGTTCGATGAGACAGGCTTTGAGGGAAAGCAAGGGCCGATCCGAAATTTCTTGCCGGAGCTTCGGGATTTGTCAGAGTCCGAACACCCCTTTTCCGGATATCGGTTCGTTCGGCAGTACGATACGATGTTCATCGAACCGCCGACCTACCTCAACGCAGTTTTGACCGATTTCCGCCTCGCGGGAGGCTCGGTAAAAGTCATGCACTTTGACCATGCCAGTCAGCTCCAGGAGCTGCCCGAAACCGTCATCTTCAATTGCTCGGGCCTGGGCGCGCGAGCGCTGTTTAGTGACCAGGATTTAACTCCCGTCAAGGGACAGCTGACAGTTCTTCTGCCTCAACCCGAAGTCGAGTACGCCGCTTTCACAGAGGATCTCTATATGTTTCCACGCACCGATGGGATCCTTCTCGGCGGAACATTTGAAATTGGCGAGTGGTCGCTGACAGTGAACGAGACCGCGAAATCACGAATCTTAAACGGACACAGAGACCTGTTTGGCACTTTCCGCGGCTGTCGGCCGTCATGATCCCACATGGTTTCCTAACGCAGCCTCCTAGACCTTGTGAGACCTGCCCAAGTGCTACTGGCTGTGTAGTCAGCTACACATAGAACTGGCCGAGTCAGTAACCCGCTCAGCGGCACTCCGGTGCATTCCGGTCGGATGACGCCAGTGCTTTTTCGGAGGCGCGCCCTTGGTGAGCAGAGTGGAGCGGAACAGAAGGTTGGGGCGCGCGTTCGAAAAAGCCGTCAGAAGGAAGCCGCTGGCGCGGCGGACGCGGGCCTTATGCAAATTGAATGGAGCAAAGGAGAGGTGTTGAAGTGGGCGGGAGTCGGCACGGAAGAGGAGGAGGGCTGCAGCGAGGCTAGGAGCCTGTCTGAAAAATCACGGCTGCAGAGATCTTCATGGGGGCAAACGAAGCAATTACAAGCTCTGCAGCTGATCAGGGCGACTTAGGGCCGGGAACTTTTGGCAGCTGCCGGTGAGATTCTGCGCGAAAGCATTGTTGCGCTCTGTTTTTCGCGCTGCCGATCACGATTTTAGCCATAGCAGATTCTATGGAGCTTCAGAATATTGTGGGTCAAACATACCAGGGCCCACTCTCCGCGTACCTTCTCCAAACCTCGTAACAGAAACTGGCGAAATCCACGCACCTGCTTGATCTGCCCAAAGACGGGCTCCACAATCCCCTTGCGCGCTGCATATACGGCTGCTCCCGCCCTGGTCTGCACCTTGCGCCTCATGCGATCGACCCGCGTTGCGCCCTTGGGTAACGGTCCGCGCTTACAGCGTGCACCCGGTTGGCCGTGTTTTTGCCGCTCCGTCGCAAGATAAAGGTCAATGGCTGGCTTGCAGGAGGGCCCTTTCTCCAACCTCTCCAGCACCTTCTCCGAACAGTAACCACTGTCGGCCAATACTTGCTCGGGGGCTTGACCGGACTGCTGCTCGATCGTCTCCACCAGGGCGGGAAGTTGCTCTTTATCATTGGCCGCCTGCGTCACCGCTTGGCCAACAATTAATTGGAAGTCCTCTTCCACCGCGATCTGCGCATTGTAGGCTTGTACGAACCCATCCGCTCCCTTCATGATGCGCGACGCCGGATCGGTGAAGTTATATTGATCCTTTTCCTCCGGCTTGGCCGTTTCGGGCGGCTTGCTCTTCTTTTCCGCCTCTACCCGCGCCCGCTCTTCCAAGGCCTTTTTGGCTTCCCGAATGCGCGCCAGCCGGCTCTCGCGCCGGGCCAGCTCCGCCGCTACTTCTTCCTCACCGCTCGCACCACCGTAGCGCGAATCTTCTTCCGCATCGGCCGCTTCGGCCGCCTGCAGAATCATCTTCACCTCCTCCCGCAGGCGCTTCTGAACTTCTGGCATCCGCCCATAACTCATGGCTTTGTGCTTGCTGGCGTTGGCCTTCACCTTGCTCCCATCCAGCGCCACCCGCCCCAGCTTCATCTTTCCTGCCTCGAACGAAATCTGCAGCACTTGGTCAAACAGCCCCTGCAGCGCCTCCAGGTGCAGCTTGCGGAAATCCGAGATCGTTCGGAAATCCGGCTGGTTCCCCGCCGCTAAAACTCGAAAGGCCACATCTTCCATCAGTCGCTTGGCGATGCGGCGCGAGGAAAACACCCCCACACAATACGCATAGACCAGCACCTTGGTCATCATGCGCGGATGATACGGCGGTTGCCCTCGTTCTTCTTCCTCATACCCCGACTCAATGGCTGACAGATCCAGTTGATCGACGACATCGGAGACAAAATAGGCGAGATGATCTTCCGGCAGCCAGTCCTGCGGGCTGGGCGGCAAGAGAAAATCCTGATCCGGAAGATACGGTCGATAGGTCTTGGCCATGCGGCAACATTTGCATACACGGCCTGTGAGTATCAAGATATTCGCGTGGTTCGTGAGGGATTATTCGGACAGACTCCTAGCAAAAGCTAGAAGCTGCTTCATAAATGGCCCGACGAAATCGTGGCAAAGTCAGACCGCGCCGCTCTCGGCTTCTTTTGAGGCAGTTTACGTGGAAGATAAACAACACAACGATTCATGGCACCCCCCGAGCGCTTTGGCAGAGTGAAAACGGGGTTACACTTAGGCCGAGCGGAGGTTCTTAGAATGCGCCAAGCACGTTGGCCCTTATCCCTGCTATTCTCATGTGTGGTGATGGCCGCCTGTGGTGCTTCGAGCAACACCTGCACGATCACTACGGCTATCGTTCCGCCCAACGCGACGGCTGACCACAGCGCGGCAGCACCCAGAAACCAAGTGCAGTTTTCGGCCATGTCCAACGAAAAAGGCCATTGCCCCAAGTTTCCAGACCGTGCTGGCGTGTGGTCAACCTCTGACCCGGTGAATACCACAATCAGTAATCAACCCCCGACGCAAGGGCTGGCGACGTGCCTGAATGCGACCTCCACACCGGCAACGATCAGTTACTCTGGCACCGCTCTCGAACACCCGTTCCCATCTGCCACTCTCGTTTGTAAGTGACGCGTTAGGCGCGGCGTATATTCCGCACGCCCGCTCCGCCTGAATCCTAGGGCCCGGCACCGCCTAATCGGATACTCTGGTTTCGTTGACCGGTTCCGAGCCATCCACGTAAGACTCACGCCGGTCACCCAGGAGGTCACAATGATTCGAGAACGGGCGCTGAAGGTCGTGTTGCTAGTGGTGGGATTGATTTTTTTGACTGGAGTTTATCCATTGACGATGTTTTTTGGGCGAGACCCTGCGTTGGCGATGATGCTCAGCCTCTACGTTACACTTGGGATTTTCTTGCTGCTGGCAGCGCGCAACCCCTTGGCGAATCGTAGCCTGATCGCTTTCACGGCATGGTCGAATCTCGCTCACGCTTCTCTTATGGCGGTCCAGGCGTACCGGAAAGTGATCGAACACGGAGAACTGCTGGGCGTCGCTGCGCTCGTTATCATTGGTGTTGCCCTGATTGCTTTGGCTCCGGCAAAGCAGCCAGTCTAGCGGGTATCGGCAGCTGGTGCTTAGGCTTGCACTCTGGAAAAACGCCCAGCACACAGAATTTCCGAGCGTACTCGCAGTGGACTAAATCGTGCCGGTCCCCCCAGGACCAGGCGGAAATGAGGTTGGATATTCGCCTACTATACTATGGCGCAACTTTGACGACGAAGGTGTCTTGATTGAATGAACTTCCACAGCCTTCCAGACAGGCACCCGAAATCTGGTTGCGCTGCGGGAAGTCTGCCGATTGCGTGAAACCCGTCAAATAGGCATTTCCCAAACTATCCACGGCGATCCCGTGCCCTTGGTCACTAGCGCTGCCACCAATCACGCTCGAGTAGACCAGCGCAGAACCAGCAGCGTTCCCTCGAAGTCTTGGCACAGAAGAAGCGCAGGGCACAAACGATCTGGTTGTAGGTTGACCACGCCAGCTTCTTTTCCTGAATCAGGAACAGTTGGTAGCGACGAATATCGTCGGCTCCGAGCTGATCCGGCGAGTGATGAAAATGTTGGGCGAATTCAGCGACGTGCCGGAGGCGGGCGGTTAACCTTCGCACATGGCAGGCCAACTATGCCCGTCACGCCGCGTTCCCCTCAAAACTCAAACACCATGCCCGCTGTCGGCGTAATCGGCAGTGCTCTCTGCGCGTGCACTACCGCCTGCCGGTTCGGCAGGAACTCGACGAAGTTGATAATCCGGTTGTCGTGATTGGTCAGGTTGAGAATTTCGCCATACAAAGTTGTCTTCCAACGGCGGAACGCCCAGCACTTGTCCGCTCGAAAATCGGCGCGCACATAGTTCCCCAGCCGCACCACCGGAGTAGGCTGAAATCCTCCTGACGAAGCCAACTGTAGCCCGCTTACCACGGGGTACCCAGATCCATACAGCAGCTTTCCGCTTAGACTCACGGTTGGCTTCAAACAATACGCCGCAAATGCATTCACCGAATGCGGCTGATCCGAATAACTCGTGAAATATGGGCTGTATTTAGGACCCTGGGGTGCCTGGTCAAGAAGAAAACTCTCTTTCGCGCGCGCGAACGTGTATCCGACCCACCCCGACAATCGGTTGGCGCTTCGCCTCTGCAGCATGACCTGGACTCCGCGGGAATAATTCCGCACGGGTTGCCTCGTGCCCTCGAGGAGCGGAAACGGACACTGCTGCCCTCCGCTGGTCACTGTAAACTCACGGCTCTGCCGGTCAAATATCTGCACCCGAACCCGAGTGTTTTCTCCTACCCGTTGCTCCACCGCCCCCGAGTAGTGATTCGATCTCTGATACGAGCTCGAAATCCCGGAGCACGACATCCCTTGCCCAAACTCGAAATCCGGAAAATGCAGTTGTGCGTACTTTCCGATCCCGAACTGGACCTGGGTTGCCCGCGCTAGCTTCCAAGCAACTGACCCCTGGGCCGAGAATGGAGGCATGCGGAGGTCTTCGCGCCCATCCAGCCTAATTCCTCCCATCACATGGAGGCGATCGCCGAACAGGCTCGAACTCTGTTGTGCGTACCCGCTCTCCCGCAGCGCATCTTGCTTCGTTGTATAGTTCCCCAGCAGGATATTCGGTGTATACGAAGTGAAATGATCCGCTAGTCGCCGCAACGTCCCGCCTGCATCCAGCGTCGAATTCCTGCTCCATCCCCATACCACCGTGCTCCCCGCCACCCACTCTCCGTACGAATCGTGGCTCAACACCTGCCCGAACAGATTGCTCTGCACGTACGGCTGCTGAATGTACGCCACTCGATTGTCCAACAAGAGATGCGGATTCACGCTCCACCGCCATCCCGTCCGCAGGAAGGCGAAGTCGGTGCTCGCCGTTCTTATGCCCGTCGGCGTAGTTGCCGTCACATCGTCCACGTGGGTATGCCCCCCTAACCCGAACAGCGTCAATGTATGACTCGGCGTGACTTCATAAGTTAACTTCAGGTTGCCATCGTAGAACGATATATCGGCAAAATCCGGCCGGATCAGGTTCCGCACCAGATATCCCAGGTAGCTCCTCCGCGCTGACACCAGCCACGACCCTCGCTTTTCTCGTCCCAGCCCTCCCTCCGCCAAGGCATCGCTGTCCCCCATTCCCAGCGACACGCGAAACAGAGGACTCGTCCGGCTCCCGTCCCGGGTGCGGATCTCCAGCGCCGCCCCGACCTGATCTCCGTACTTCTCCGGATATGCGACCGCCAGCAGCCTCATCTCCTCGGTTATCTCACTGGTCAGCAAACTCAGCGATGCTCCGTTCTGTACGCTGGGTACCTTGTGAAACGGGCTCTCGAGCAGCACGTCATCCAGGTAAAGGCCAACCTCGCTGAAGGGCGCGCCCATGACGGAAAACTCCGCCAGCAGTTCGTTATTCCCTGAAGCCGACACTCCGGGCAATGCCTGGATCGCTCGAAACGGATCGTCCGCCAGCACGGTCGATGCCTCCCGCACCTCCGAGCTGGTCAGGTTCTGCTCCACCACCGCGGGCGAGTCCCCCGCCTGGAACACATCTGCCGTCACTTCCACGGTGTCGGTCCGCCGAAAGTTGTCGGGCACCATGACCACCGAGAATTCTTTCACTTCGTTCGCCGTCGCCAGCGCGAACGGCACGGTAAGCAGCCGGTACCCCACAGCATTCACCCGCAGCACATAGTTTCCCGCTGGCAGATTGGGTATGGTGAACGTGCCGTCCGCCGCGGTCCTCGTCTCGACCTTTAAATCGAGTACGGACACTTCGATCCGGCCAAGGGCTTCGCCCCCGACCACGTTGGTTACCTTGCCTTTGATTTCCGCTGCGTGAAGAGAAATTCCGAACGAAAATAAGAAGACGGCAGACACTGCCAGAGGAAGATGCATTACGCCGATCCTCGCAGCGAACGCCCGATTCTAATCACCCACCGCCATCCTGCCAACACCCCGTGTCTGACGGACACCGATAGCCTAGAATAGATCTCTTCTCGCCTGAGGAGACTCAGAGTCACAGGCTCCGCATAAGACTTCCGTTCGCTCTTCCAATCGCATTTCGGCAGCATCAAGCGACCGGGCAAACCAAAGAGAGCAGTCGCTCAACGGTCCAAACGGCGAAGTTATTCTCCTGATCCTGAACCAGAGTCGCGAAGGGTATATCATTAATTACGCTATAAATCCCGCCTCTTGAGGTTGTCGCATGTCCAGAATTCAACTCAACGTGAATGGGAATATTCATTCCGCCGACGCCGACAACGACACCACGCTGCTGAGCGTCTTGCGCGATCAACTGGACCTGACGGGAACCAAGTACGGCTGCGGCGAAGGACAATGCGGCGCATGCACGGTTCTGATCGACGGCAAGTCGCAGCGGTCCTGTGTCACGCGCGCAGGCACCGTTGTCGGGCGCCAGATCACAACCATCGAGGGCCTCGCCAAGGGTGATCGCCTGCATCCCATGCAGCAGGCATTCCTGGACGAGCAGGCTATGCAGTGCGCCTATTGCACGCCCGGCATGATCATGTCGGCCGTCTCCTTGTTGAACAAAAAGCCCAACCCTTCAGTGACGGAGATTGCCGATTTCATGGAAGGAAATGTTTGTCGCTGTGGCACTCATCCCCGCATTGTGGCTGCTATTCAGAGGGCCGCAAAAGCCGTGAAGGAGGCTGGCCTATGAGCGCGAATGAGAAATTGCAGTCCTTGGTGGAGCCCGAACGTTATGAGCTTAACCGTGCCCCTTCGTATTCGTTCGAGCTCGACCGGCGTGAGTTCTTCAAATTGCTTGGAGCGGGGGTTCTGGTCGTTTCTGTATTGAAAGATGCGCATGCCTTCCAGGAGTCCGGTGCCGGCCGGCCCCGCATGGAACCTCTCCCCAAGGAAATCGGCGTCTGGCTGCACATCGGAGAGAACGACCTGGTCACGGTCTATACCGGCAAAGTGGAGGTTGGACAGAACATCCGCAGCTCGCTGACGCAGGCCGTCGCCGAAGAGTTGAAAGTGCCGATCGAAAAAATCCAGCTGGTCATGGGCGACACCAAGCTGACGCCCTTTGACATGGGCACCTTCGGCAGCCGCACCACGCCCACTATGAACCTGCAACTGAGAAAAGTCTCCGCTGCGGCGCGTGATCTGCTGATTGGCCTGGCAGCGAAGCATTGGCAAGTCGACCGCCAGCGGCTGGTGGCTTCAGAGGGCAAGATTACCGACTCGCAAAGCCAACATTCGATCGAATACGCCGCGCTGGTCAAAGGCCAGCAACTGACCGAGACCATTCCGGAGGTCGATCCCTTAGTCCCCGCCACGGAATGGACGGTTCAGGGCAAGTCCTTGCCCAAGGTGGATGGCCGCGACTTCGTGACCGGCAAGCATCGCTACCCCTACGACCAGAAGTTGCCCGACATGCTGCACGGCAAAATTCTGCGTCCACCGTCTTTCGGAGCGACACTCGCAGCGCTCGATACCAAAGCAGCGGAGAAGATTCCCGGGGTCGTCGTCGTCCATGACGGCAATTTTGTGGGAGTAGCGGCGCCTAGCGGGGAAGTTGCATCCCGTGCGCTAGCCGCGATCAAGGCGGAATGGAAATCGGACCCGCAGATTTCAAACCAAGAGCTGTTCGAGTACTTAAAGAAGAACGAAATCGGAGGAGAAGACCCCACCGGCTATCCGAGGCAGCACGAACAGGGATCTGTCGAGAAGGCTCTCTCTTCCGCCGACCACCGCATCGAGCAGAGCTATACGGTCAATTACATCGCCCACGTACCGCTCGAGCCGCGCGCCGCCCTGGCCCAGTGGTCAGGAGATGAAGTGACGGTCTGGACCGGGACGCAGCGCCCGTTCGGTGTGCGTAAGGAACTCGCCGAAGCATTCCGTCTTTCCGAAGGGAAAGTTCGGGTGCTGATGCCGGACACGGGCTCGGCCTACGGCGGCAAGCACACCGGAGAAACCGCGATGGAAGCTGCCCGCCTCGCCCGCGCCGCCAAGCTGCCTGTCAAAGTGACCTGGACGCGCGAAGAAGAATTCGCCTGGGCATACTTCCGGCCCGCCGGCGTGATCGACATCACCGGTGGCCTCGCGAAAGACGGCACCATCGTCGCCTGGGATTTTCATAATTACAATTCCGGCGCCGCCGGTATTCAGACGTTCTACGACATTCCCAATCAGCGAATTCTCTTCCATCCCACGCGATCTCCCTTGCGGCAGGGATCGTATCGAGGACTGGCGGCGACGGCGAATCATTTTGCCCGTGAGTGCTTCATGGATGAGCTGGCGCATTCCGTGAACATGGGCCCGCTGGAGTTTCGCTTGAAGAATCTGAAGAACGATCGCCTCCGCGCCGTGTTCGAGGCGGCGGCCAAGAAATTCGGCTGGGGTCAAAAGAAACCGGCTGGCCGCGGCTTTGGCATCGGCGGGGGATTTGAAAAAGGCGGAAACGTTGCCACCTCGGTTGAAGTCAGCGTCGACAGGACAACCGGAGAGGTTCGGATCCTGCGCGTGGTCACGGCTTTCGAGTGCGGCGCCGTGGTCAATCCCGACAACCTGCACAACCAGATCGAGGGCGCGAACATCATGGGACTGGGCGGCGCGCTGTTTGAGGCTATCCAGTTCCAGAACGGCAGGATTCTGAACGGGCGACTCTCCGAATATCGCGTTCCACGGTTCAGCGATGTGCCCGTGATTGAATCCGTCATCCTGGACCGCAAGGACCTGCCATCCGCCGGTGCGGGCGAGACGCCTATGCTTGGTCTGGCACCTGCGATCGGCAATGCCATTTTCGATGCCAGCGGCGTGCGCCTGCGGACCCTTCCCCTCGTACCGGGCGGACTCAAGATTAGCTGAACCCGTCTGAGGAGGCAGTCCTCCGACCCCGCCTCCGAACACCGGGATGGTCCGCCAGGAAATTCCATCCTCATCGGACTTTTGCCTTGGTCGGACCGCTGTACCAGCTTTCAGGTTCCCCCTGTCAAAAACTTTACGAAGGCCTTACCCGATATGACTTGACATAAACATCCAGCGCCGTGGTATAGGTGCCAGACCGCCTCTCGCGCTTCGCTTCGCGGGCAAAAGTGAGTTAGCTCCGGGGACAGGGGACTTGAGTGCACAAAGCCGTCCGGTCGCGCCTTTACGAGCAAATTGTCAAGCAGATCGAAGAATCGGTTCTGAAGGGTACCCTCAAAACCGGAGATCAGTTGCCGGCGGAACGGGAATTAGCTCAGCAATTTGGCGTGAGCCGAACGGCAGTTCGGGAAGCCATTAAGGCACTTAGCGAAAAGGGATTGGTCGAGGCCTACTCCGGCCGGGGAACCTTTATCACCAACGGGACGTCCCACGCCATCCGGCAATCGCTCGACCTGATGATGAGGATGGGCCAACTGGAAGGCACCAGTCATCTCGCCGAGGTACGCGACATTCTGGAACCGGAAATCGCCGCCCTGGCTGCGGACCGCGCCGGAGAACAGCACCTCGTAAGCATGCGCGAAGCGGTCGCACTGATGGATCGCTCTCTTGAAGATCCGGTGGCCTTTATTGAAGCGGACCTGGACTTCCACCTGGCGCTGGCCGAGGCCGCGGCGAATCCCCTGATATTGTCTCTCCTCGATTCAATTGTAGCCCTGTTGCGTGAGCAACGAATTCGCGTTTTCAATGTCGTCGGCGGGCCCCAGCGGGGTCAGTTTCATCACAAGCGCATCCTGGAGGCGATCGAAAAGAGGGATCCGGGGAAGGCGCGCGAGGAGATGCGCGCTCATCTTGTACAGGTGCGGGAAGATTCACGCGCTTCTTCCGAGAGCTCCCAACCGGCGCGTTCCAAACCCGCGTCCTAAACCAGCCCAGCCTCTAGGCACTCCCCAGGTACGCCTCTTGAACATATTGGTTCGAAAGCAAAACAGCGCTCGGTCCTTCCAGAGTGATCTTTCCGGTCTCTATCAGGTAAGCGTATTCGGAAAATTCCAGAGCGTAGTTGACGTTTTGCGCCACCAGCAAAACCGTGACGCCTTGGCTGCGGATGTTACGCACGAACTCGAAAATCTCATCCACCGCTTTAGGAGCCAGGCCGAGCGTCGGCTCATCGAGCATGAGCAGTTCGGGATCAGGCATGAGGCCACGGCCGATGGCACACATTTGCTGCTCGCCGCCGGACAAGGTTCCCGCCAGCTGAGTGCGGCGTTCCTTAAGGCGCGGAAACATCTCATAGACGCGGGCTAGATTGGCATCGGCATTTTTGCGAAAACCGGGAGAGAAGGCGCCCATCAGGAGGTTCTCTTCCACTGACATCTTGGGCCAGAGCTGACGTCCTTCGGGAACCAGCGTGATCCGCCGCTTCACGCGTTCCCGTGGAGGCTGGGCTGTGAGCTCTTCCTCTTTCAGAAAAATCTTCCCGGCCTTGGCCTTCAGCATACCGGCAACGGCATTGAGCGTAGTCGTTTTTCCGGCTCCGTTGGAGCCGATCAGGCACGCCACTTGTCCCTGGTTTACCGACAGCGACACTCCCCACAGCACCTGGACAGGACCGTAACAGACTTCCAGGTTTTGAATCCGCAGCAGGGTTGGCGACAAATGGTTCACGATCTTCCCCTAGCTCGCGTCCCCAGATATGCCTCAATCACGGCAGGATCGTTCTGGATCTCGTCCGGAGTCCCCTCCGCCAGTTTTCTCCCGTAGTTAAGCACCATGATCCGATCGCACACCGAAGTGATGGCTTTCACGTCGTGCTCTACGTACATCACGGTTGTGCCGCTGTCGCGGATTCTCCGCAGCAATGCGAGCATCTCTGAGGTCTCCGCATGGGTCAGTCCACCGCAGATCTCATCCGAGAGCAGTAGGTCCGGATCGGTGGCGAGAGCGCGTGCGATCTCCAGCCGCTTCTGGTGTCCGACCGACAAGATGGCAGCAGGGTAGTTTGCCAGTTGATCGATCCCTGCGTAGCCGAGCGCTTCGATGGCCCGCTCCCGTGCCGCAGCTCGACCGGTAACAGCCTGTTTGCCAAAGTGCACGGCCACTTGCACGTTCTCCAGCACCGTCATTTCGCGAAAAGGCCGCACGATCTGGTGGGTTCGCGCAATCCCCAGTTTGATCAGCTTAAAGGCCGGCGCGCCGGTGATGTCGCGCCCGCGGCTGCGGATTTTTCCGGAGCTCGGTTTCAGCGCTCCCGCAATCATGCTGAACAGAGTCGTTTTGCCGGCGCCGTTCGGTCCCATGAAGCCGAAAATCTGTCCCTGGCGGACCTTAAAGCTCACGTCTTTGACGGCGGCGAGACCTCCAAAGTATCGGGTGACCTTGTCGACTTCGAGAATCGGGTCAGCGTCTTCCACGGAATCTCCTGAACAATTTGCCCAATCCACCCAAGATGCCGCCCGGCTCGAACAGAATAATCAGGATGAGCAGCGACCCGTAGATCAGAAGATGGACTTGGGGGAAGGAAGCCACAATCTCCTCTTCGACGATGCCGAACACAAATCCGCCCAGCACAGGCCCCCAGACCGTTCCGATACCGCCGATCACGGGCATCAGTAGGATGTGCACACTGGTATGAAACCCGAACACACCCGCGGGATGAATGAACGCCGCGTACCGGGCAAAGACGCCTCCGGCCACGCCAGTCAGGGCAGCAGCCAGCGCATGCACGGCCAGTTTGTAAGGGTAGGGATTGACGCCGAGATCCGCGGCGGCATCTTCGTCCTGCCGAATTGCCTGGAGACCGAGACCGAACTTGGCGTGTGCGATTAACGCGGAGATGACAAACGCCAGCGCCGCCAATAACAGTGCGGAGTAGTAGTGCTCCAGTTGATGAAACGGCCGGTGTTCGACGATACGGTAGCCACTGGCTCCTCCGGTGAAACTCAGGTTGGTCATCACCACCCGCACGGCTTCGCTGATTCCGATGGTTGCAATCGCAAAATACGGACCGCGAAGCCGAAATGCCGGTACGCCAACCACGAGGGAAACGAGCGCGGCGGATAGGGCGGAGGCTGCGAATGCCGGCACGGGATCGACGCCGGTGTTCATCAGCAGGGCAGTTGTATACGCGCCCATTCCGTAAAACACCGCGAAACCAAACGAAACCTGTCCCGCGAATCCGCCGACGAGGTTCCAGGCCATGCTGGTCGTGACCCAAAGAAAAGTCGTGAACAACAAGCGAACGAAATTCGGACTGGGAGATAAAAGAGGTAAGGCCGCCAGGGCCGCCAATAAAAGCCACGGCAAAGGAGCGCTGCGCCACCTGGCTACCCGTTGTGCCGCGATAACCACTGAAGAGGCATTCATGCGAGCCGACGCGCTTTCGCCAGCAGGCTGGCTATTCCGCCCGGCAGCACAATCAGAACCAGCGCCAGCAGGGCGAAGGAAATGGCCAGTTGATATCCGGCAGGAACGAAAATGATGCTGAAGGTTTCCACCAAGGCGAGGACCAGGGCGCCGATGGCGACGCCCGAAATGGAATCCAACCCGCCCAGCACAATGATCACAAACGCCCGGATTAGAAACGCGCGGCCGAAGTCGGGATCAAAGGAATACAAACTTCCGAGCAAACCGCCCGCCAGTCCTGCAAACCCGATGCCTAATCCGAAAGCGATGCCGGCCGTTCTGTCTTCATGGACACCCGTAATGAGCGCGGCATAGCGGTTCTGGATCAGCGCTCGCACCGACCGGCCGAACCAGGTGTAATGAAGCCAGGCTTCGAGTAATCCCAGGCAAACCAGAGCCGCGATGAATACGACCAGGCGCAAGGTGGAAATTGCGATTGGCCCCACATTCACGACGGAAAGCGTTCGGGGAGTGAAGATCGAGCGATCGGTATTTCCCCAGATCAGGTATCCCAGGTTCTGCAGCACCAGCCACAGCCCAAACATCAACAGCAGGGAAGGGAGAGTCGGCTCGTCGGCGTGCGGCAGCCTGCGCACAAGAACCCAATGCACCGCTCCTCCGAGAAGAAACATGACGGGGAACGTCAAAAACGCAGCCAGGATGGGGTCAATCTGGAAGCGCTCGAACAACTCGAGCGCGAGATAAGCCCCCAGCATCATGAACCCGGCGTGCGCCAGATTGACGATCTTCATGACGCCATAAATCACGGTCATGCCCACCGACATGACGGCATAGATTCCGGCCAGCAGCAGGGCCGAAACCATCAGGCTCGTGAAATCAACCAGGGTCATGAGAAGCGTTAGTGCTTCGGAATGGGGGCGATGGATTCTCCCGTCGCAGCATCCTTGGGATATACGATGTCAACCTTGCCGCCGGGTTTGTTCTCGACGATTACGAACGGGGTATTGATTTGACCATTGGCTCCGAACTTGAGCTCCTGTCCCGGAAGCAGCGAGTCTTTTAAGTCCACGTTCTTCAGCGCGTCCCGAATCGCCGTCTTATTTAACGTGCCGGCACTTTCAATAGCGGTGGCCAGCGCCCGCACCGCATCGTAGGCGGGCGCCGGGTACCAGGAATCAGGCTCATGTCCCGCGAAAGCCTTGTAGTCTTCATTGAATTTTTTCACCTGCGGATAAGGCAGGTTCTTGGACCACCAGATGCCCGCGAAAATATAGTCCACGCCGTCTCCCATGGCCTTGCGGGCATCGGCTTCCGGACCGCGTGCCCCATAGCTGATCATCTGGTGAGCGAGGCCGCTCTGCAGATACTGGCGGTGCATGGTGATGTAGTCCTGCAAGTGGGCGTCGGCCAGAAAGATGTCAGCCCGCGCGCCCTTCACTTTTTGCAGTAGCCCGGAAAAATCCGGCGAGCCGAGATCAAAATTCTCACTGAACACGACGTTGAAATACCCGGGGTGATCCTGAATCCACTGTTTGATGCCCCTGCCGTAATCAACGCCGTGGTCCGTATTTTCCAGCGTCATGGCGATCTTCAGCCCCTTCTTCAGCTTGCCCTGGTCGACGAGAGAACCAAGGTATTCCGCCGTGGTCGACCCCAGAAGATTAGTCGGGCTCAGGGTGCCAAACGTGTACTGGTAGCCATGGTTAAAGATCGTGGTAGCCGCCGCCCCGGTCGAGATCCATGGGGTCTGATAGCGGTCCGGCATCACCGATTCAGCTTCGCCCAGCGCCGTCGAGTAAGCCCCCAGCACGGCGATCACGCCATCGGAACTCATGGCGCGTTCGGCCAGAGACGCCGACTTGGCCTGATCCGAGCTGTCGTCATAGAAGACTTCCTGGATAGGCAGCTTCTGGCCGAGTTCTTTAACCATCACGCCGCCGTCCTGGTTGATTTGCCTGATGGCCAGGTCGATTCCTTCGCGCTGGTACTGTCCGGGCTTGGCTTCTCTCCCCGTAATCGGCAATACCACGCCAACTTTGATCGAACTTTCCGCCGCTTTATTGCGGCTGCAACTCAAGGAGAACGACACGACTAAAGCGACGGCGACTGCCGAAATCCACATCTGGCGAACTCGATGGGTTCCTGGCATCTCGGACCTCCTCCCCAGTTTGCGGCCAAAGCAGGCATCCTGAAACGAACACGCGGCATGATATTCCCGCCTGCTCACATTGACAAGAAAGCCGCAGAAATGACTCAGAAATGACAGGTTCCGGTCTGGAATCCAGGGCTTCCAAAGTCATGGTAGAGAGACCTGGCTTGCCGCTTCTCCTTAGAAGGGAAGAGAACAGCTAGCCGGTTCCTTCCCTCACCGCTCGGGACTCGGCATTGCCGCCCTCCCCAAACGATTTCAGATTGCGTTCCAGCTTTTCGCGCTCTTCGCCTGCCAGATCTGTGAAACGGAAAGGTTGAAGATATCCCTTAGTTGCTCAGATGGGAAAAGCAGCGGGGCGGGGCTGCGCACCGTGGTCGAGCCCGCGTGAAAAATCACCTCTATTTTAGTCGACTCCTCCAACGGCTTGCTGAGACTTAAAAGGCCTCCGGTTTTTGAGACCTGAGTGCAGCCGCGCCCGGATATTCCGCCCATTCTCGAGGCGGACCAGCGCCAGAACCGTTCCAGCAGTTTCACCCGGTCACGCGACTTTCGGATTCGAACCTGCCGTGACTTCCAAAACCGAGGAGGGCTCTTCAGGGCCGTTGAAAGTCGACGGTGATGAAGGTCTCGATTTCGACGATTTCGCCATTCAGCCGGTAAGGCTGGTAGCGCCACTGCTTTACTGCCTGGAACGCGGCCTCGCCCAACGCCAGGTAACCGCGGACCAACTTCAGATCACGAATGCTTCCGTCCTGGCCCACCCACGCCCGCAAAACCACTGCTCCCTGTAGGCCGGCTTCCAGAGCCTTTGCCGGATAGAGCGGCAAAACCCGGTGTAACACGAAGTGACGCGAGATTTCTTCCGGCAGCTCCAAGGGGCCCAGTGTCCATGGGTTGTCGGCAGCACGTGATTTGGGATCCACCGTGCGAGCCACCATGGTTGGAACCGGAACCAACAGGCTGTCGGGAATTTCAGGATTTACATTGGTCGCCAGGGCGACGGTTGCTTCCATTGATTCACTGGGTGGATGGACCGCCGGTCTCGTCTTCGTGTTCTGGGGAAAGGGGAAGACTGGTCGAACCCGGATTTGAGCCCGCGAAATAGGCTTGTTCTCGATCCCGTAATCGTCGAATCCGTAGGCAGCGGTTACAGCTTCCTGTTCGGCCATCGCGGCCGGAGGCTGGGTAGTCGCAGGCTTGGGTACGGCGAGAACTTGTTTCGCATCTGCGGCCTTGACGATAGAACCGGCGACACGTCGAATCGTTCCCGTGTCATAGCCTAGTTTCCAGCCGCCGAGTGCGATAGCAGCAACTGCCGCCACCAGTCCCACCCGGACAAGTCGCCGCCCCAGGTGCTTCGAGTGGGACGGGTGCACGTATCCGGCGAACGAGAGCGGTCTGCGGGGGAGACGAACGTCTTCGAAGGTATATTGCTCGCGGCTTGGAGCCTCCGGAGGCAGCTTAGCCGGCACTGCCTGCAAGGATGGTTCAGGGAGCGGCGCAGGTTCGAGGTCCTGGTGCGCATGGGCAGGCAACTCTTGTTCCCCCGCGTCCGGCGCCCCAGAGATTCGGTTCAGCGCCGCCAGAAACGTATTTTTGGCCTGCTCAGCGTTAATCGGCTTGGCCAGAATCGCGTTCACGCCGGTTTGAAACGCGGCCGCCGTATCCTTTTCGCGAACCACCGCCAGGGTAAATGTCGACTGCGAAAACACCAGCTCGCGGGCAGCCTTCAAAAAGAAGCCGGCTTCGACCGTCTGCGCCCAATCCGCGATGATGATCTGATAATTGCGCGTCGTCAGCTTCTCGACCGCGGCAAAGATGTCAGGGCAGTTTTCGACCTGGATGGCGAGCTCGGCCAGAGCCCGTGTCAGCAGACTGCTTGTCTGCTCATCCGACGAGAAAAGCAAGGCGCGCGGGAGCATGGAGCAAGGTTACTTTCAGGCTATCGAACCGACAAGTTACGCAGGTCGACCCGCTAGGGTCCGTGTGTGGGCATTGGCCATCCGGACAAGTCACCCTCTGGTTAACGCCCCTCCGGTTACTTTGTGGTCATTCGCGCCGGTCCGCGTTCTTACTTAAAGCTACTAGACGTGTGGCATCTGAGGACGTGAACCGAAGTGAGCAACTCTGGCTGGGGCTACTGGCATCATTTATATCGTAGCTCGATATAATCTCTCCAGCGAATTCCACCATGGGTTTCCAACCATTGGCGAACTGGCTGGCCATTCTCGCGGTAGCCTCGATCCTCGGGCTTTTCCTGTTTCCGGTCGCCCGTGGTCCCTATTCCGCCGTGCATGGTCCGGTCACCGCGCTTAGTTCGCTGCGCGCCGGAACCTGCTTGCGCTGGGCGATCGCCGCAGCTGCCCTTGGGCGGCTCGGATACGCGCTCGTTTCTTGGCTTTTCCTCTTCCTGTTGGTGGATCTTAAGGATTTCGCCATTCCGTCGTTCTTCCCGCCCGGGTACGAGACGATACTTCGCTGCTGATCCTGCTAGCCCCCTGATTGATCGTTACCCTCCTGCCGGCGCCCGCTGGTTCCTGCGCCCTCGATGCAAGCGCCTCCAGGAAATGTTTCAGGCCCCCGCACTTTTGCTTACCAAAAAAGAGGAGGATCATGTGTCAAAACTGAGATTTGAGCTGTTTACGCTGATGGTCGTCGCCATGTTCTTTTCGGTTGCCTGCAGTAAGAAGGTGGCCAAGGCCGTTCCGCCTCCGCCGCCCGCCCCGGTTGCGCCTAGCGCCACGTTGGCGGCCAACCCCAGCATGGTGCAGCAAGGTCAACCCACAGAACTAATCTGGAGCACCAGCAATGCCACCGATATCACCATAGCGGGAGTGGGCGCGCTTCCCGCATCCGGTTCACGCCGACTCACGCCACAAGTCTCCACCACCTACACTCTGGTGGCGAAAGGCCCAGGCGGAACCCAGGATGCAACGGCCCGTGTGACCGTAAACCCGACCGCCGCCAAGACCCACTCGCCGAACGACGCAGACCTGTTTTCCAAAAACATCAAGGATGTGTTCTTTGACTACGATCGCTATAACCTTCGAGCCGACGAAGCACCGGTCACCCGGAACGACGCCGCCTTCCTGGCTCAGCATCCCAACGTGAGAGTCGTGATTGAAGGCCACTGTGACGATCGTGGCTCGGAAGAATACAACCTGGCTTTAGGCGCGAGCCGTGCCGACACCGTAAAAAACGCGCTGGAACAGCAGGGTGTCAGCGCGGATCGCATCAAAACCATCAGTTACGGCAAGGAAAAGCCGTTCTGCAGCCAGGACGACGAACAATGCTGGCAACAGAACCGGCGCGACCACTTCGTTTTTCAGCGATAAGACTCGCTACCTGGGGGCGGCTGCCAGCCCAGCCGCTCCGTGCCTTTTGAATCCACCTGGAACTGACCGCAATGCCCCGGAGGAGTAGCAAGAAGCGGCCAAAACCTGCACCAATTCTGAGTAGCACGTTGGTGGGCTCGTTTTGGCACCTACGTGCCATTCTCAAAGGCTAGCCCATTCGTCTACTCTCCTTCTTGAGCAGTTCTGGGGGAGGGCTGCCCGGGCGTCCTGTGACTCGAAAGAGTCTGGGACGCTCGTTAATTTTTGGGCATCATTTTTTGATAGAAAAAGGGCGGCCTCGTGGTGCCGCCCTGGTTTTTCTCCTCAGTCTTGTTTCAGTCGGCTGCCGCGGGCCCTTTTTTGCGTTCCCTGTTCGGGTGAGTCGTGCGGGCTTCGGTGCGTCCACCACCCTGAGACCGTGATAAGGCTAGCGTTTGTATTTTCCCATTACTTGGGTTTTTCCCAGCGTGTGACTCTTGATTGCCTGCTCTACTTCTTGCCGGCTGGCGCCGGGCTTTAGGTTCGACTTGCTGTCGAGCGCGTACAACTTGAAGAAATAGCGGTGCGGGTTGCCCGGAGGCGGGCAGGGACCTCCATAGCCAATCTTGCGAAAGTCGTTTCGTCCCTGCATTCCGCCACTGGGCAGCTGATCGACCTTGGGCACGTTCTCCGCCAGATTGTGAGTCCCCGCCGCCAGGTCGTACAGCACCCAATGCGTCCAGGTCCCGGCCGGTGCGTCCGGATCGTCAGCAATCAGTGCAAAGCTCTGTGTGCCGGCCGGAGGGTCGACCCAGGAAAGCTCCGGCGAAACATCGGCACCGTCACAGGTGAATTTTTTCGGAATATCGCCGCCATTCTGGAAATCACTGCTCGAAATTGAGAAGGCCACGTTGCGTCCTCCTGCCTGGAAATGAGGATAAGAAGAGCCGTCGCCCGGCAGTACGGTACTCCCCAAAAGGGGCACACTGATGACCAAGAGAAAGGAAGTGAATTGGTTATTTCCGGGCAAGGGAGACCTCCGCTTGCGATCCTCAGAAGGTCGAAATGGTGAAATTCACAGTGATCTTGGCTTCGGTTTCGACCGGCTGGCCATTCTGCAGATACGGTTTGAACCGCCATTGCTTCACTGCTTCCTGGGCCGCCGAGGACAGAATCGTGGGGCCGCTCAACACGTGCAAGTCCTGAATTAGCCCATCGGTGCCGATCAGGGCCTGCAAAATCACCGATCCCTGCACCTTCATCTGCCGCGCCAGCATGGGATAGGACGGATCGACCGGCCGTTCCAGCACGTGTGCCGTATCGGCCGACATTTTCACTCGCTGCGGGGCGCTTACCGCCGGCCCGGAAGCGGCCGCATTGGCCGGCGTTGCCACCGTCATGTCGACTTTCACGGAGTTAGTCCCCGGCTTCACCGTGCGCCGGTCGTCGCCGGCCACCACCTCGATTTCCAGTGGCGGAAGCGCCGTACGGTTGGTGACGATAGAAGGCGGTGGAGCGGCTTCCGCCACCTCTACTTTCGCGGCGACCCGCTTCTTGGCCTTTGACGTCGTTGCTGGCGAGGACGGCCGAATCGAAGAAGGCCTGGAAGCAGGAGGAGTCATCATGCTGTCATCGGGATCGGTGTCGGTGTCCGCCGTAGCGACATCATCGGAACCAAACCAGAGTTCCCGGTCCTTGACCAGGATGACGGCCATGGCGGCCAGCAGGAGCACCAGGGCGAAGACCATGCGCCGCCGCTGCTTCCGTTCGGTTCGTGTGTCTCGGGCTCCCCCGAGTTCCAATTTGGGTTTCCCTACCTGCATCGACCTGACCCCTGGGTTTGACCTCTTCGCCGCTACTGTGGCTTGCCTTGCTAGTATGCCCTGAAATCAGCCGTATAGCCAGCGCCGCCGCGAATGGCTTTTTTGTGAGCCATATCACATTCAACTGTGCCCACAATCACAGCTTAACGTTTCTCAAGTGACCGACACTATAAATAGTAGCGTGATGTACGTCACAGGCCGATGGCAATGATACCGGGATTGGAAGCTGGCCGAGGGGCAACCAGATACGGGCGGAGCGCGGTTCACGGAGCTTCCCCGGGTCGGAGCGGCATAACAGGGGGTGGTTTGGTGCTTTGACCTGACGGGCTGGATATCATCGAAGCTGCCTGAGCTCGAAGACGCGCGCGGATCTTCTGCGCGACCTGAACACCGCAGCGATCGAGGCCTTTGAAACCATCAAGTACGCGACCGCCTATCCCAAAGGCGCAGTCCGGTTCGTGGAAAGTCAGGCGCCGCGCGGCGTTTTCGTGCTCGGCAAAGGGCGAGTGAAGCTGTCTATCTGCGCCACGGACGGCAAAACCCAAATCCTGAAGATCGCCGAACCGGGCGAAGTTTTGCGACTCAGCGCCACCGTTTCGGCAAAGCCCTACCGTTCACTGGCGAAACCATCGATCCCTGGCAGGTGAACTTCGTCAAGCGCGAAGATTTCCTTCGTTTCTTGAAGGAGAATTCCGACGCCTGCTTCGCCGGCGAAAAACTCGCCCAGGCTCTTACTGGAGTGGAGATCCCGCAATGGTGAATCCAAGAAAGTTGAACCACGCGACAGGCTGGCGCTCACCCACGAGGAGATCGCGCAGATGATCGGCACGTCGCGCGAGAAGGTGACTCGTCGGTTTGCCGATCTGAAGAAGCGTCAGATCGTCGAGTCCAGGGGCATCGACACTCCTGATTCGCGGAACAAGGCCGCCCTGAAGGCGCTCACCACCAACCGAATCACAGCAGCATGGAGAGCGCAATTCATCCGAGCTGCTCCGATTGCCTCCTGCGCCCGGACCGGCTCTTCTGCGATCTCTCTGCCCAAGCACCGGAAGCCTTTCTTCGAACAAGGTCGTGGGTAGAGGGCGAGCGACTTGATGCAATCAAAGGGGGCGCCCGGCGCGGGGGAATTTTTGCGCCGTGCGCAGGCAGAGCCAAAATCTCCGTGGGCTCGGAAAACCATGATCGTCAGCTTTCTGAGCCTGCCCTCACCGGCCTCGTGGGCGGATTCCGCCCGGTTCGGTGAACGGTTCTACTTTAATTGGATTGTCAACAGGATAACTGTTCGCGGGTCAGTTTGAGGCCGTTCAGATTGCCGAGAACCGTGACGGCGATATTTTCCGTGCGGAAGAAGTCGTTGGCCAGTCCTTGCAGATCCTCGGCCGTGACCTCTTCGACGCGTTCAATCAGTTCATCGAGACTGTAGAAGCGGTCGAAGTACATCTCCTGCCGCGCCAGGTTCGACATCCGCGCCGTGCTCGATTCCAGCGACAGCATCAGACTGCCCTTCAACTGGTCTTTGCAGCGGCGAAGCTCCTCTTCGGGCACTGGCGCGGCCTTCAAATTGCGGAATTCGTTGATCACCGATTCGACTACGCGCGAGGCTGATTCCCGCGAGGTCCCGGCGTAAACACCGAGGCAACCGGTGTCCCGGTACGGATTCAGATCGCTGTAGATGGCGTAAACCAATCCCTGGCGTTCGCGGATATTCTGGAACAACCGTGAACTCATTCCCCCGCCCAGCACCGTGTTGAGAATGTAAGAGGCGTATCGTTTTTCGTGCGCAATGGGATGGCAGGGCACGCCGATGCAAATCTGCACCTGCTCCAACGCCTTCTTGTTCCGCATGATGATGCGCGGAAAAACCTTCGGCGCCTGGCTGTGATAGCCGTTCTTCGACGGCTTCATGTGCTGGAAGTGCTGGACCACCAGGTCCACAAAGCGCTCGTGGTTGATGTTGCCGGCGGCGGCAATGATCAGGTTTCCTGGGTTGAACCGCTGAGTGTAGGAATCAAAAACCACCGGCTGATCAAATTTTCGAACCGTCTCTTTAGTTCCAAGAATCGGTTTGCCCAGCGGATGGTCTTTCCAGAAATTCTGCGTGAAGATCTCGTGGACCAGATAATCGGGATTATCCTCGTCCATCTTGATTTCTTCGAGGATCACGCCCCGTTCTCGCCCAATATCCTTGATCTCAAAAACCGGGTTGAGCACCAGATCGCTGAGCACATCCATGGCGATGGGCAGGTGCTCGTCCAGGACTTTGACGTTAAAGCAGATGCACTCCTTGGCGGTAAAGGCATCCATGTTGCCGCCGATGGAGTCGACCTGGCGGGCAATGTCCTCGGCGGTGCGGTGCTTGGTGCCTTTGAAGACCATGTGCTCGATGAAATGGGAGATCCCATTCCACTGCGGGTCTTCGTCGCGGGAACCGGTCTTTACCCATATGCCCACCGAGATCGAGCGAATATGCTGCATCTCCTCGGTGATCACGGTGAGACCGTTGGGCAGTACCTGGCGCTTGATGTGCCTGACGTCTTCCACCATAGAGTTGTTCCCGCGGGCCCAGGTACGAGTAAGCTGGCCCAATCTCCTCCTATTGTGACACAGGGGAGAGGAGTGTGCCTGAGGACATTACGCTTTTATTATCAATAACTTAAAAAGCCAGAGTTGACTGGCCTCAACCTGCCTGCCTGCCGAGCATCGCGTAGGGGGGCCGGGTATTACACTACCGATTAGATGCATGAGCACGAACAAACAATGCGAGCTGCTCGGTCTTGACCTCAAAGAACTGAGCGCCTTGGTCCAGGACGTCGGCGAGCCCGGGTATCGCGCTCAGCAGCTCTTTGAGGGACTTTATCGGCAGCGGGTTGCGTCGCTTGAACAAATTTCAACTCTGCCCCAGGACTTTCGCCGCAACCTCCGCGACCAAGGCTTTGGGGCGGTCCTCCCCGCTGTCGAAAAGAAGTTCGTTTCCCGGGACGGAACGGTGCGCTACCTCATGGCTTTTGCTGACGGCCAGAGCGTTGAGACCGTCTGGATGCCCCAGGGGGACGACGGCGAGGCGGGTGACGGCAGCGACGCCGGCGACCAGCTCGAGAAGGGCGCTCCCCGGGCATGGGATCGGGCGACGATTTGCGTCTCCAGCCAGGTCGGCTGTGCGGTTGATTGTCAATTCTGCATGACGGCGTTGCTGGGTGTGAAACGCAATCTCAGTCCGGGCGAAATTGTCGGCCAGATCTGCGCCCTGCTGAACGACCAGCAGGTCTCTCCTCCCCAGGACCGCGTCAACCTGGTCTTTATGGGCATGGGGGAGCCTTTCCTGAATTATGAGAATCTCATGAAAGCCGTGCGGCTACTGGCCGAGGGCGTCGGCATTCCAGAGTCGCGCATGACGGTCTCCACGGCCGGCATCGTGCCGCGCATCGCTGATTTTGGCCGGGAGCCAGTTCGTCCCAAGCTGGCGATTTCCTTGAACGCCTCGAACGACGAGCTGCGCACACGCCTCATGCCCATCAATCGCAGGTGGAACCTCGAGAAGCTGATCTCCGCCGCACGCGATTTCCCGCTGCGCGCGCGCGAGCGCCTGACCTTTGAATACGTGTTACTCGACGAGGTGAACGATTTCGCCCAAAATGCACGCGAGGTTGCAGAACTGATTCGCGGCATACGCGCGAAGGTAAATTTGATCGCGCTCAATCCCGGGCCGGGCATCGATTTTCGAACCCCCGCCGAAGAACGAGTCCTGGAATTTCAGAAGATTTTGATCGCCGCTCGAATCCCGACCTTCATCCGCCGCCCCCGCGGCCGCGACATTTACGCCGCCTGTGGGCAATTGAAGAGGACGGTCGAATTAGTCCAGCCGGCGCCCCCCCCAACCCTGTCATCCTGAGCGACGGTGAGGTCGACCGGGTGCAGACACCGGAGTCCAAGGACCCTTTGTCTCAAACTGGATGAATTGCTCGCCGCCGTCGGGATGAAGTCTGCTGCTTGATTCAGTCCTTACGAGAACAAAATTCTCGTTGGGGCCCCGATAACGCGCCTAAGCCTCCGTTGCACGCACCAGGCCACTCATAAAAAGCGCAGCCCAAGCTCGGAGGCGACGATTGTTTATCCTCTATTTATTATTCGCTCCGCTTTTCACCAAAAATTCACCCTTGCGCAACACTCGTTTAACAGAGGACGGTTACTCTCGTGACCGAAGCTACACGGTTTTTCACCGGCTGACACTTAACCAGCTAACACCACAACGCCTAGCAGAGGAACACTGGGCAGTTTCTTGGCGAACAGTGTTCCAAGTCGAACGTCAAGGGTCTGTGCTTCCAACCAGACTCTGTCCCGGGCCTTCAATTAAATTTCTGGAGGAATTAGAGAGTATGCAGATCAAGAGCTTTCTTCGCAGAGCTGGCTTCACGGCCGTTCTGGCTGCGGTGACGACGGCCGCCTACGCGGCGTCTGAGCGCGAAATGCTACCGACTGGCGCCAGCATCACCCCTGATGCCGCCCCGGGGGCCGTCTACCAACCTCTGACTGTGGTGCTCCCAGACTATCCGGATTACTCGCCAGACAGCGCCGAGACGACAGCCATCAGCCCCGATGGCAAGACGCTGCTGATCCTCACCAGCGGCTTCAACTTGAACTTGGACAGCAATGGGAATTATCAGGCGGCGGATTCCAGTGAGTACATCTTTGTTTATGACATCTCGTCGCCCAGCGTGCCGGTCAAAACCCAGGTCGTGCTTGTGCCGAGGGCGTTCGGCGGGCTGGTGTGGAGCCCAAGTGGTAGGAGGTTCTACGTCGCTGGCGGGGCCGACGACGACGTACACACTTACACTCAGAGCAATGGCCAGTGGGCAGAAGTCGGCACCGCAATCTCCTTGAGCCACGCCGGTAATCTGATGAACCGGGAGACGTTTGTGGGTCCGACGGCCGCAGGCCTGGGAATAACCGCCAATGGACGCACCCTCATCGTTGCGAATTACGAAAGCGATTCCATTACCGCCGTTGACGTGGTGCACGGCACGGTGCTAGCTGACTACGATCTGCGGCCCGGCATCATCAATCCCGCCCAATCGGGGGTACCGGGTGGCGAGTTCCCGGTGGGGATCGCGGTGAAAGGCAACAACACCATTTACGTTTCCAGCGCTCGCGATCGGGAGATCGATGTTCTTAATCTCGCCGGAGGAGTGCTTAGCTTGAGCAGCCGAATTCCCGTCCCGGGGAATCCCAACCGGCTTGTTCTGAACCACGCGCAGAGCAGGCTGTACGTGGCTGCCAACAACTCTGACGCTCTACTGATCATCGACACTGGCACGAATGCCGTCATCGGCCAAGTCAATACCAGTGCTCCAGTGGGAAGGCTCGGGCACGGAAACACAATGCCGAAAGGCAGCAATCCTAATAGCGTAACGCTGTCCCCGGACGAGACCACGGCCTACGTCACCAATGGCGGCACGAACAACGTGGCGGTGATCAGCGTTAAAGGCGATCAGCCGGTCGTCATGGGCTTGATCCCGACGGGCTGGCAGCCCAACTCAGTCAGCATCAGCCCTGACGCTTCCACCCTTTATGTCGTGAATGGCAAGAGCAACCCGGGGCCGAATCCCTTGAACTGCCGTTACATCAATGCGGGTGGTAACTATGGCTCGGCGTGTCAAAGCATTTCGGCGCAAAACCGCTCTGGCAATCAGTATGCTTGGCAAAACCAGAAGGCCGGTTTTCTAGTTCTTCCCGTACCGGGCAATGGCTATCTGTCGGGATTGACCGATTTGGTCGCACAGAACAACGGCTTCAACCTGCGCCTAAGCGCACAGGATCTGGCGACTATGGGGTTCCTGCGCGGGCACATTCACCATGTTATTTACATTGTCAAGGAAAACCGTACCTATGATCAGATCCTCGGCGATCTGCCGGTGGGCAACGGGGATCCGTCACTGACGCAGTTGCCGCAGCCGGTTACACCGAACCTGCACGCGATTGCTTCGAATTTCGTGGACCTCGACAACTTTTACGACAGCGGCATCGTGAGCATGGACGGTTGGCAGTGGTCGACCGCCGC
>Ga0209055_1000478_pt1 | contig 28027 bp, 23 predicted proteins | sample GraSoiAngelo_110_FD_185875 | JGI IMG/M metagenome (GOLD analysis project Ga0209055, IMG submission 185875) | Grasslands soil microbial communities from the Angelo Coastal Reserve, California, USA - 14_0903_12_30cm (SPAdes) (version 2) | ecosystem: Environmental > Terrestrial > Soil > Grasslands ... | reverse complement strand
GATCTGCAGAAACGCGGCGTCGAATTTCTCAACATCCCCTCGACGTATTACGACACGCTGCCCGATCGCGTGGGACATATCGATGAGGACTTCGAACCGTTGAAGCGACTCGGCATTTTGGTCGATCGCGACGACGAAGGTTACTTACTTCAGATATTTACCAAGCCAGTGGAAGACCGGCCGACGCTCTTTTTCGAAATCATCCAGCGCAAAGGCGCGAAAAGCTTCGGCAAAGGTAATTTCAAAGCGTTGTTTGAAGCGCTGGAGAAGGAACAGGAAGCACGAGGCAATTTGTAAAGAGAGGAAAGATCGACATGCCGTATTATCAAAAACTCGGACAGATTCCGCGGAAACATCACATCTGGTTTCATCGCAACGGCGCGGCGCCGACTTACAAAAACGAAGGCATCGCCTACGAACACGTCTTCACGACGCAAGGGTTCGACGAAGCCTACTCGATCATGTATCACCTGCGCCCGCCCACGCGTGTGCGCAACGTCGAGTTGATCAAGCATTGGGAGCCAAAAAAAGTCGCCGACAGTCCGCTGCGCCATCATCATCTGAAAACGGCGAACATTCCGCGTCGCGGCGACCTGTATGCCAGCCGTATTCCGATGTTGTTCAATCAAGACATGACCGCGTACCGCGCGCGGCCGGCGAAAGCGTACGACAAGTTTCAGTATTACAAGAACGGCGGCGCGGACGAAATCATCTTCGTCTTTCACGGGGGCGGCGTGGTCGAAACTGTTTTCGGCAAACTGCCTTATCGCGCAGAAGATTACATCGTCATTCCCCGCGGCATCACTTACCGAATCGTTCCCGATAAGGTCGAAGAAGAAGATTATCTCATTCTTGAGTCAGTTGGCCCGGTGCGAATTCCGCAACGCTACTTGAATCACGAAGGACAAATTAAGATGGGCGCGCCTTATTCCGAGCGCGATCTGCATGCACCGACCGAATTGATGACGATCGATAAAGAGGAGGATGTCGATATTCTGGTGAAGGACGGCCCGCGATTCACGCGGGTCACCCTCGCGCATCATCCGTTCGATGCCGTCGGTTGGGACGGCTATCTTTATCCGTTCACGTTCAACGCGCAGGATTTCGAACCGATCACGGGGACGGTTCATCAGCCGCCGCCAATTCATCAGACGTTCGAAATCCGCGGCTACGTTGTTTGCACCTTCGCGCCGCGTTTTCTCGATACTCATCCCGAAGCAGTCAAAATCCCGTGGGTGCACGATAACGTCGAAGCGGACGAGGTTTTATTTTACGTCCGCGGAAATTTTGGATCGCGCCGCGGGATCGAAAGTGGTTCCATCACCTTGCACCCGCGCGGCATTCCACATGGCCCGCACCCGGGCACGATCATGGCGAGCAAGAACGCAACGCGGACCGAAGAGCTTGCCGTAATGTTCGATACGCAACACACGCTCGAGCTGACCGAGGAATCACTCGCCCTCGACGATCCGAAATATCCGCAGAGTTGGCTCGATTAGCAATTGTCGATCTTGCGCACATCAAATTCTGAAATTGAAACTGAGGATCGGCTGGCGCGCCATGCCGAGCCGTTGCCGCCGGGTCAGATCGGCAGGCTAACGAAAATCTATGGCGATTTGCTCGATGCGATCGGCGAAGATTCCTCGCGACAAGGACTGGTAAGGACACCGGCACGGGCCGCGCGCGCATTGGAATTTCTCACGCAAGGTTACCGCCAAAGCGTGGAGGAGATCGTTAACAATGCTATCTTCGATTCCGAGGCGAGCGAGATCATTCTCGTCAAAGACATCGAGCTTTACTCGTTGTGCGAACATCATCTGCTCCCGTTCATCGGCCGCGCGCACGTCGCTTATATTCCGAACGGAAAAGTCGTCGGGCTCTCGAAAGTGGCGCGCATTGTCGATATCTTCGCGCGCCGTTTGCAGATTCAGGAAAATCTTACGACGCAGATCGCGGAATCGCTCATGAATTGTCTCGAGCCGAACGGCGTCGCCGTCGTGGTGGAAGCAAAACATCTTTGCATGATGATGCGCGGCGTGGAGAAACAGAATTCGATCATGAAAACTTCCTGCCTGCTCGGCTCGTTCAAGGACGACGCGCGCACGCGCTCGGAATTTCTCTCGCTCTTGAAAGAATAGCGCGCGCTGCGTCATGCTTCTGACGGTCAGCAAACGCCTCGAATTTTCCGCTTCGCGCCGCTTGTTTGTTCCGCGCTGGACCGACAGCGAAAATGCGGTCGCTTTTGGTCCCGAGACAGAGGCGCTTCACGGCACCGGCCGCAACTACACCGCGTATTTTGTCTTTACCGGCCCGGTGAATCCAGGCAACGGAATGCTTATTAATATCAGCGAAATCAAGGAGCGGGCAGGCAAAATTGTCCACGACCATTTCGATCACAAGTTTTTGAATGAGGACAATCCCGCGTTCCGCGAGCGGCCGCCGACGCCGGAAAATATTTCACAACAACTCTACCTCGATGTTGCGCCGCTGTTTTCCGACGTCGATGCAAAGCTCGCCGCTTGCCACCTCACCGAATCGCCTCAGCGAAGCGCGACATTTTATTCCGATGGCGCGTGTGAAGGAAATTATTGGTTCGAATTTTCTGCGGCGCGTCAAACCATGTCGCCGCATCTTGGCGCGAAGGAAAATAAGCGGCTCTTCGGTGAGGCCGCTTCAATTCATGGTCATAATTACCGTGCGCGCCTCACTTTCCGGGCGGAAACAGGACCCGGCGAAAGCCCGCTCGTTCGTTTCGACAAGATCGACAATTGCATTCAGTCGCTGCGGTCGGAACTGGATCATCGGCATTTGAACAAGGAGGTCGCCGGTTTGAAAAAGCGCCCCATCACGACCGAAAGTCTCGTCGGTTACATTTACGAACGCATCAACGCGTTCCTGCCGTTGCATCGCGTGCGCTTGCACGAGCGCGACGACTTTTTTGCCGAGGTATGGGACGACGAAAGCGTTTTTCTTGGAATGCAGATGCCGTTCAACGCCGCCCATCGCCTCCGGACTGTCTTGCTTTCCGAATCCGAAAACGCGGAGCTTTATGGCCGGTGCAATAACCCGCTAGGCCATGGCCACCGCTATCTCACCGAGACAACGATTGGCGGAGAATACGATAAGCGAAGTGGCACGCTCTACGATTTCCTGGCGCTCAAAAGCGCCATCGAAGAATCGCTGCGGCCCTGGCAAGATCGACATCTCGACCTCGATGTCGACGATTTTCGCGAAATGCCTTCGACCGGTGAAAACATTGTGCGCGCACTCTGGTCGAAGATCGACAATCGCCTCAATCATCAATTGGTGCGGCTGCGTTTATGGGAAACAGCCAACAATCGGTTTACGTTGCGAAGACTGTAGCGGCGGTCTACGACCGCCGACCGTTCTAATTTCGGCGCTCATAGACCGCCGCTACAGTATAAACCATGAAACGCTACTTGATCACCGGCGCGAGTCGCGGGATCGGTCGCGCCATTGCGGAAAAGCTGGCCGCGCCCGACGTCGCACTGCTCTTGCACGGTCGCGATACGATTGCGCTGGCTGCGACTTGTAAATCGGTGAAGTCGGGTTGTGCGCGCGTCATTCCACTCATTCATGATCTCGCTCTTTCAACGGGAGTTTCAGACTTGATCGCCGAAGTTGGAGACGAACCTCTTGATCTTTTCGTAAACAACGCCGGCATCGCAGTGGTAAAGCCTTTCGGCGAAATCACCTCAGTCGAATGGGAGCAAACACTCGGCGTAAATCTGACCGCGCCGTTTCAGCTCATCCAGCATTTCGCGCCGCAAATGCCCCCGGGCGCCAGCATCGTCAATGTTCTTTCCATCGCGGCGAAGACGGGGTTTGCAAACTGGAGTGCTTATTGCATGAGCAAGTTCGCGATGGAAGGTTTTTCCCAATCAGTCCGCGAGGAGCTGCGCGATCGCAAAATTCGCGTCATTAACATTTATCCTGCTGCCACCGACACCGAGATCTGGAACAACGTGGAAGGAAACTGGCCGCGCGACAAAATGATCAGCGCGGCGCAAGTGGCAGACGCAGTTGCGTTCTCCCTGGCCCAGCCGCCGGAGGTTCTCGTCGCAAATATCACGCTCGGCAATCTAGGCGGCGATTTGTAAAGTTCGCGTCAACCAGCACACATGATCAAAGGCAGCGACATTACCGTCAATCTGATCGCGTCGGTTATTGCGTCGCTCATTCTGCTCGCGGTCGGTTTTCTTTGGGGAAAATACAAGGAGCGGCGCAAGTTTGGCCGCAATCTGGAGGAGTACGATTTTTATCCGTACACGATCAATCGCGACAATGTGCCGGAGTTTAACCTGAAAGATTTTCGGCTCGGCATGCATTATTTTTTGAAGAACCACGATTACACCGCTGCGCGACAATTGATTTTCATCGGCGAGCAAAACAACGTGCGCGCGCAGCTTGAGCCGGCGGAGCAAAAAGTTTACGCAAAACTATTCGACAAATACGAAGGCGGGAAGATCGCTGACGATACGACAGAATATTTGGAAAATTATGTGCGCATCGTTCGGCTCATCGGCAAATCATTCCCGAATACCGGAATCGAGATTTTACTGCACAACCTGGCCGATCCGTCCCATTCGCTTATCGCACTCGAGAACGACGTGACCGGCCGGCATCTGCGCGACGGCACGACGAGCCTGCTCATCGATTTGAAAAAGCGGCACATGCAACATGAGGATAAACTGAATTACGAGCTCAACATCGGCGCACGGAAATTCAAATGTACGACGATCCCAATCCTTCGAAAGGAATTCGGCGTCGTCGGCGCGATCTGCATCAATCTCGATACGAATTATCTCACCGGTGACGTGATGCAGAACAGGGAGCGGATCGAGGCGTTTTTTAAGAACCTTTGCCGCACGGACATGCAGCTCGATGAAAATATCTTAAGCAAAGACGAGTTCGCCAAAGCGCAGAAGGGCAAACGTCACTTCAAGGACGAGGCGTTCTGAGGGGTCAGGATGGCTCTCCGACCTCCATGACCCCCGAAGGTGAATCCCGTCCGAAGGTTGAGATCGGCCATGTTCTGATGCTGGATGTGGTGGAGTACTCGACGCTGCTCATTACCGAGCAAAGTAGGATTATGAGCGAGCTCAAGCGGATCGTGCGAAGCACCGCTCGACTTCAGCAAGCCGAAGCCAATGGCAAACTTGTTTGCGTTCCCACCGGGGACGGAATGTTGCTCGTGTTTTTTAACGAGCCGGAAGCACCGATCGTATGCGCGATGGAGATCAGCGCTGCCATTAAAAATCATCCTGAGATTCGATTGCGGATGGGGATCCATAGCGGACCGGTCAATCAAGTTCTCGATGTTAACGAGCGGGCCAATGTCGCCGGTGCCGGTATCGATATGGCGCAGCGAGTGATGGATTGCGGCGATGCCGGGCATATTCTCTTGTCGAAACGCGTGGCGGACGATCTCGCACCTTTTCCGCGCTGGAACCCGCATCTCCACGATCTCGGCGAATGCGAGGTAAAACATGGGCGCAAAGTTTCTCTGGTGAACTTTTACACGGACACGGTTGGCAACCCGGAGCTGCCCAAGAAGTGCGCCCTAGCAAAAGCGAAACCGCTTTTGCCGCGCCGACGCGCGTTGATCGGCGCGACGGTCCTTTTGATTCTCGCGCTGGTTATCGGCAGCTTAATTTTCTTGCGCCGAACAACGTTGAGGCCGGGAACAATGACCTCATCCGCGCCGCAGCCAAACACCAAATCGATCGCGGTGTTACCGTTCGAAAACTTAAGCCACGATCCTGACAACGCCTATTTCGCCGACGGCATTCAGGAGGAAATTCTCAGCCGGCTTTCTAAGATCGCTGATCTGAAAGTGATCTCGCGCACTTCGACACAACGTTACAAGAGCAAACCCGACAATTTACTCGAGATCGCCAAGCAACTCGGCGTCGCGCACATTCTGGAAGGGACTGTGCAGAAGGCAGCCGATCAGGTGCGGGTTAATGTTCAACTCATCAACGCCCAGAACGACTCGCATCTGTGGGCTGACAAGTTCGATCGCAAGCTGGCCGACGTCTTTGCTGTCGAAACCGAGATCGCTTCAAAGATTGCCGACACACTGCAGGCAAAACTCACCGGCTCCGAGCAACACGCCATCTCGTCGCGTCCGACGGAAAGTAGCGAGGCGCACCAGCTTTATTTGCGAGGCCGTTACTTCGTCGGTAAGCGCGGAGCGGAGAATCTCACGAAAGCAGTCGACTACTTCAACCAATCGGTCGCCAAGGATCCGAATTACGCGCTGGCCTACGCCGGTCTATCTGACTGTTATGATCTTTTGCCCCAATGGTCCCAAATGAGTCGCGCCGAATACGTGTCGAAGGCGAAGTCGGCTGCGATCAAAGCTTTGCAGCTTGATGACAGCTTGGCCGAGGCGCATACGTCGCTTGCCGCGGCATTATTTAGTGAGCTGAATTTTCGTGAGTCGAAGCGCGAATTTGAGCGCGCGATCGAACTGAATCCCAATTATGCATTCGCGCACTATTCCTTTGGCTACACCGTTCTCCCGGCGCTCGGTGAATTTGATCTTGCAATAACTGAGCTGCGGCGTGCGGTCGATCTTGATCCGTTTTCGGTGATCATCAACGCGAACCTGGGATACGGCTACGTTGTCGCTCGTCGCTATCCCGAAGCAATAGCCCAGCTTCAAAAGACCCTGGAGCTTGATCCAAACTTTTGGACCACCCATAGAAATTTGGGCGAGGCCCTCGAACTCAGCGGCCAGCTCGACCAGGGCATCACTGAATACGAAAAAAGCTACAAGTTTAGCAATGATGACCATGCGTTAGCATATCTGGCGCATGCGTATGCGTTGAAAGGCGAGCGCGAAAAAGCGTTGCAACTGTTCACGCAAATGAGAGAACTGGAGCAACGGGGCATTGTCTGGAGCTTCGGCTTTGCTTTGGTTTACCTTGGCCTTGGTGATAAGAGCGAAGCAGTCAACCGTCTCGAACGAAGCTACCAAAACAAAGAGGCTGCGAAAATTAGCTTGATCAAAGTTGAACCGCTGCTCGATCCGCTGCGTGGCGATCCGCGTTTCGAAAAACTCGCCAACGAAATCGTGGCGCTCAATGTGAAGTAGCCGATTCCTTTTTGTCATGCCGAGCGAAAATGCCCGTCCGGCTCGGACCGAGACATCTCTCATTGACTGAGTGTTTGTAGCCACCGGCCTATGGCCGGTTCATAAACAATCACGGCTCACAGAGCCGTGGCTACAACAAGAGATCCCTAGTCCGCTCGGAATGACGCGGGCGAAACGCTTATGTCATCTCGGCGACGCCTGCATCGTCGCCTGGTATTCCGGTTTTTTGTGATACTCCACCAGCCGGAATCCCCATCCAATCAACGTCGAGAAATCTTTGGTCGTGGCTTTTTTCTCGTTCAGGAACTTCTCGATCTTTGCTTTCAACTCGGGTTGCTGATCGGTCGTGTCCAGGATCTCATAAATTTCCATCGACAACAGCCAGTCCTCGGGATGTTCCACTTGCTGCGTCTCCCAAATTTCCCCGAGTCGCTCGTAGCCGGTCTTGCTTTCGCGAATCTTTCGCACCTGCGCGTAGAGATTTTCCAGTTTTTTGCGTTTCGCGTCGGACGGCACTTTGATCGTGCGCTCTTTCGGAATGAGCGCGACCTGATTGTAAGCGTCCTTGTCAGCTGCGCCGTTGAAGACGGAACTGATGCGCTCGCCCACCGCCATATCGTACGTGCCCCAATCGGGATCGAACAAAACGCGATCGCCATACTTCGCCGTGCAATTGGAAAAGCTAATGAGCAATACTTTGCCGTTGCGACGAAGCACCTTGTCGATCTTGCCTTCGACTGTGATTCCGCTCTCGAATTCCAGCTTCGTCTTTTTCCCTTCGACAATCTCAGTTTGCTTCCACTTCCCGATCGGAGAGCCGAATCCTTCTTTGTGATAATCGACGCCGTGGCCTTCGAGCTCTTCGTTACCGACCGCGAGCGCCGTCTTGCCGGTTGTGCGCAGATAAATTGGCGAATTTTTTTCGTCAGTGATGACTTCGGTGAACACGCCGCTGACCTGGAGTCCCGATGAATATTCGCATGTCGCGACATTGCTGCATTCGATCGCTTTGTTGATTCCTTCGAATCCGCCGATCGAGTAGGCCATTTTGCTCGCAAATTCTTCCAGCACGTCCCTTAGATGTTTGAAATCGCGGCAGACGAAGAGCTGCGGCTGTTTTGTCGTGATGTCGAACGGCACATTCGCCGCGTCAATGGAGTAGGGGATTTTCTTCACCTCCGGCTCGAGGCAACTCACGCTCTCGCCGATCGATGAAAGCAATCCGGCGCCGTAAATCTTCGGGTTCTCCATTGTCCCGATAAGTCCGTACTCAACCGTCCACCAATGCAGCCGCGAGAGCAGGGCCATCTCAGAAGGGTTGCCGAGAGTTTTTTGTCGATGTTCGACCAGCTTTTGGGCTTCTTCGACTTCTTTTGGATCGCTGTTCGGTTGTTCCTTCAAGATCGACAAGTGGCGAATCGCTTGATAAAGCTCGAAATCTTTTTTTGACGACATCGCTTTCGCGCCGACTTCGCCAAAGCGTTGTAAATAATTTGAGTATTCGCGATCGACAATGATCGGTGCGTGCCCGGCCGCTTCATGCACAATGTCGGGCGCCGGGGTGTATTCAATGTGATGGATTTGGCGCATGTCGCACGCGATCACGAGAACTTTGTAAGCTTGAAATTCCATGAATGCGGCCGGCGGAATGAATCCGTCCACCGCCACCGCGCCCCATTCGATCTTCGCGAGGATATCGTTCATTTCCTGAATGCGCGGGATGCGTTCGAACGAAATCCCGGTGTCGAGCAGTCCCTGGAAATAAACTTTGTGCGCGTACTCGCGCAGGAAAAAAATGTTCTGCCGCATGATGAACCGCCACACGGCATGGTCGACCGGGGTGTAATCGTCGTAGCGCTGATCGACCGCGAATTGCAGCAGATGTTTGGGAGTAGCGGCGACGGCCGCGTTATTCAGGCTGATCCCGCTCTGGGCTTTCATCGACATCTTCCTGATCGGTAAAATATGACGCGTTTGATAACCGGGCAAGGTGGTTCTGTAGCCGCGGCCTATGACCGTCGACTACGGATTCGTCGCACGAGCCAAATTATTCCGACTGTCGCGATGATCAATGAAACGGGTCACCACTCCTTGGGTATTCCAATTGTGAGTACTTCCGGCTGCCGATCCGTGACCAGGACGTTATCTTCGATGCGAACGCCCCCGATTCCGAGATGCCTTTCCACTAACGACCAATTCACGCACGTACGAAAACGTTTGCGTCGGTGCGGGTCGTTGAGGATGGCAGGTATAAAATACAGCCCCGGTTCGACGGTAGTGACGTAGCCGGCGGCGAGCGGCAAATCCATCCGTAAATTCTTAAGAGCGGGACTGTGATCCTCTGCGCGTCCAGGCAATCGCCCACTCGCATCGCGTACGCCCAAACCAACGAGATGGCCCAACCCGTGAGGGAAAAACAGCGTGTGAGCGCCTTGCTCTACCAGTGACTCAGGTGTGCCGCGCATCAGACCCATCTCAATCAAACCTGCTGTCAACTCCGTTGCAGCTTGCAGATGAATCTCTTTCCACTCTGCACCTGGCACACAGCGCGATATTCCCGCCTCCTCGACCGCGAGCACAAGCTCGAATAGCTCGCGTTGGAACGGCGACGGTTTCCCGCCCGCGACGAATGTACGCGTCACGTCGCTAACGTAGCGTCCCATTTCGGCACCTGCATCAATGAGGACGAAGTCGCCGCGGCGCAGTTTCCTCCCTGAAGGCGAGAAATGCATCACCGCTGTGTTCGGTCCCGAGGCAACGGTGGTTCCGTAGCCGGTGCGGTCGGCGCCAACCCGGTAGAAGCCTACCTCCAATTCGATCTGCAACGCGCGCTCCGTCACACCCGGGCGAAGATATCTTCGCACTGCGGAGAAACCTCGCGCAGTTGCGTTGGCGGCGTGGCGCAACAATTTCAACTCGGTCGTATCTTTGGTCCGACGGGCATGCGTGAATTGCTCTCTCGCGCGAACGATAAGCGCGTCATCGGATCGCACACCGCGCAGCCTTTCACCGAGATTCACAACCGGCCGACCACGACGCGCCACTAGCCATGGTTCCAGCGCGCTTAAGCTTCTCCCACTTTGCTGAGTACAGCCTTCCCAAATGCGTTCCGCTTCGGTCACGTCAGGGACGAAAAATATCCAGCGTTCGCGCGAACGATCTTTGGGATCAAATGCGATTACGCCGCCGGGTGAATCCACCCCCGTCAGATAAAAGTATTCCGGATGAGCTCGAAACGGGTACGTCTGATCAGTGCCCTCTGGCAGCGGCACCGGTTCGCCGGCGCCAACTACTAGGATCTCATCAATCAAATGTAAAGCATCGGCGACACGCGCGCGACGCGCAGCGACATTGCGCCTATCCAACACGCTATTTCTTGCGTGTGTAATGAAAAGTGGTTGTTCCGGTTTTTCCTTTATAGAGATAAGTCCATCGCTGCGTCATGTGATCTTTGTCATCCAGCGTCAGTGTCAGCCCTGTATTGTGCCAGTCATCTGGCGTCTTCATTCCCGTTACTCGTTCCAAGGAAAACGTCACGCCTTTTTCCAGGTCGCTTGGGACGCCTGTGACCATTTGGGGCTGGTTCCCTGCAACGCAGTAGTGAGTCGCAATCAGGTGATCGCCGTCGACCGTGAACATTGTAATCATTGGTTCTGAATCAGCCGGCTTCGTTTCCGACATGAGCACACTTCCTTTTGCAGTGAGCGCGTAAGTTTCCTTAACTGGCACGCCGTCCTGAATCGCTTCCCATTCGCCGGCGAGCGTTGCCATCTGCTTGAAAACCGCCGCGCTCGCGGAGGTCCCCAAGGGTGTGGGCTGACCCGATACCGCGGTCGCCATTACCAGAACCGCCGAGATGACCAACAAAACCTTATTAGTCCCGGTCATTCCAACCCACAGAAGTAATCGTTCACTATTCATGTTAGTTCTCATTGCTAGCCTCCAATTCCGGCGCGTCGTTTCATATGGTGTTCTTCTTCCAGCTTCCACGTTTTCCCACCGTCACGGGACTTCTCGCCGCGCCAGACGAACGAGTCGGGCTTGATATCATTGAAAGACCAACGTATCGGCGCGCCGTCGTTGTCTACGCCACGAAGAACGATACGATCGCCTTCCAATCCTCCCTGAACAGTGACGACGTAGTTGAACTGCGGACTTATGAAGACAATGCGCCACTGTTTGAGAGCAGTATCGAAGAACCGAATCGTCGTGCCAATCCGGCGCTCCTTCTCGCCATTCGCCGGATAGGTAATAAAGAGGTCCTGCACCGCGCGACCATCCAGGATCCAGCCGACCAACAACTCGCCCTTGGAATGTCGAACGGTACCATCATCAAGGCGGAAGCTATAGTCACAATCCCAAGTGCCCGCGATGCGATCGAAGACGCGCGCCTGCTCGCCTAACGAAGGGTGAGGGGTCGACGCCGCAAGCGCTTTGATCATGTCCTGCCGCGGATCACTTGCAGGTGCACTCTGCGTCGATTCTTGCCCTTGCACCTGCCCGGCCAACAGCGCCGCACCCATGAGGATCACCCTGAAGAACGGCGAGACTAGACAGGAAGGGTTCATTGTTGTGCATGAGATTTGGATATTTCGTTGCTCGCATTGGTTGCTTGTATTGGGCATAAGACCTCCTCTTGCGGTTGGACTCGCTTGGGCGTTCACGAGCTTTTTCTTACCCGTGCGTAATGCATGACGGTTGTTCCGGTTTTTCCTTTATAAAGATAAGTCCATCGTTGGGTTATGTGATCTTTGTCATCCAGCGTCACTGTCAGCCCCGTATTGTGCCAGTCATCGGGTGTCTTCATTCCGGTTATGCGTACCAGCGAAAACGTCACGCCGTCTTTTTCCAGATTGCCAATGTTGTTTGTTACCATTTGAGGCTGGTTCCCGTTACTACAATAGTGGGTTGCGATCAGCTGATCGCCATCCACGGTGAACATCGTGATCATTGTTTCCGCCGAGTTGGCCGGCTGCATCTGTTCCATCAGCGCAGTACCATTCGCGGCGAGCGTGTAAATCACTCTAACCGGCACGCCGTCCTGGACGCCCTGCCATTCACCGACCAGCGATGCCAATTGCTTAAAAGCCGCGGCGCTAATGGACGTGCCCCGGGATTCGATCTGGATTGACGTCGACGGCGCCGTTCCGCTTCCTCGTGTGATCATTCGTCCGATTTGAAAGCCGAGCAAGCCCGCGACGACTGCAGTAATCTGCACCGCGCGCAAGCGCATCAGACCAACAAGCCAGCCTGTGGATCTGGTATGCTCAGGAATGCGAGTACGGAAACCTGCGACCATTCGCTTTTCAAAGGCGGCATCCGGTTTTTCTTGAGCCAGATTTTCTTCGACGAGTTTGTCCATGAGTTTTGTCTCCTGGTGAAGTGTTCGGCATCCAGCGCAATCATTGAGATGTGCGTGGAGCGCGCTGCGTTCGTCCTCTGACAAATCGCCGTGCGAATCGGCGGCGAGGAAATTGTCGATGTTATCGTGGATGGTCATAGTGATTCCAATGAAGCGAGAGCGGGGCGGAGTTGCTTGCGCATGGAGACGAGCGCCCGCCCGAGAATTCCCCGGAGCGACCCGTTCGTCAGGCCAAGCCGGTTTTCAATTGTCGCGTAATCCATCTCTTCGAAGTAACGAAGCGAGATAGCCGCGCGATGAAGCTCGGGTAGTTCGGCCAGTGCGGAATGCAATTGTCGATCTAACGCGGTTGTGTCGGTTGTTTCGGCCCCGGCCGTTTCCGGTATTTCTGAAAGAGGAACGGTTCGCCGCTTGCGAAACACATCGCGAGCGCGATGCCGCGTAATCATGCAGAGCCAGGCAGGAAACTTCTCCGGATCGCGCACCCGCCATCGTGATTTCCACGCTTTCACGAGCGCGTCCTGGACGGCGTCCTCGGCTTCTTCTCGGTTTTGGAGGATGCCGTAGGCGATGGCAAAAAGTGGGCGGCTCTGCGTGCGGATGATCATTTCGAATGCGTCCCGATCGCCGTGAATGGCTGCTCGATAAACTTCGCGCTCACTGGCTTCCATCATGTCGATCTGCAGCCTAGACGCCTGAGACCGTGATTCCGCGCGGAAAATCTTTGGCGGCCTAAAAAATAATCACGGTATTGCCGACGCATTCTGTCATTCCGAACGCAAGCGAGGAATCTCACAGTCGAAGCGCGAATCACACAAGGTAATTAGCGTGATCAATCAGCTTATGGGAGATCCCTCGCGTCCGTTCGGGATGACAATCAAAAAATAACGACAGTATTGCCGACGCTGACGAGGTCTTTGACGCGCACAGCGTCCCAGTTTGCCAGGCGAATGCAACCGTGGCTCGCGGCGCGACCGATCGTTTCCGGATTGTTGGTGCCGTGAATGCCGATACCGGTTTTGTTCAAGCCCATCCAGAGAACGCCCACGAGATTATTCGGGCCAGGCGGAAGATTGTAATAATTCTCCGTGCGCACGCCGTAGTTGAGCATCCCTTCATCGTAGCGAAACCACGGCCAGGTGGCCGCGCCGACAATTTTCCACGTGCCAACCGGCGCGGGTAGAGATGTCGAGCCGGGTGTGATCGGAAATACACAGACGAGCTGATTATTATCGAAGACTTCGAGCAGGCGTTCTTTCGTGTCGATGTAAATTTTGCGCGCGGCGAATGCGGGATTTTCAGGAATTTTCCCTTCCGTGATTTTTTCAATCTCAAACGGTAACACGTTCGGCACGGTCAGTGTCTCGCCCGGTTGGAGATGTTCCCAGTTCTTCCCGGGATTCAGTTTCTGAATGTAGGCCTCGGCCGAATGATAGCGTTCCGCGACAAATTCGAGGAGCGATCCATACAAGAGCGCTTTCAATTTCGCCTGCTCAGAATGGCTGGTCGGCACGGGTCCGATGAATTTCAGATCGTCCGGTTTGATCGTGTAAGTCGTGAACGTCACCGGCACTTGATCGAGCAACCATTGATCGACAAAGCCGGTTTCGCGCACGAGATGCGAATGCTTGTAGGAAATGAGCGCCTTGCGAAAAAACTCGCCCATTTTGCCATCGATCTTTCCCGGCCCAAAATCATTGTTATCGAGAAAAATCTGCAGCCGGGTTGCCGTCTCCTCATCGTAGTTCGGCAGCGCGACGTAAATTTCGGGGGTCGCCTTTGCTCGCGGCGAAGCAATTGGTGCCGGCGCCGCGCGACGTACAGGCGTCGGTGTCGGTTGCGGTCGAAGACGCCACCATTGCCCACCGACCGCGTCGACAGCGAAAAGAATCGCAGCGAATGCGATGGTGCTCACGAGCGAGAATCTCATTGGCGGAAAGTAATGCGCTGGAGAATGCAATTGCGCAAATTTGGCTGGCTCAGCGGGTCGAATTATCGATTCGCCCCCGCCGGGAACATGACTTTTTCCGGCGCGGCGTTTAGCGCGGTGAGGAGTTTTGGAATCAAGCGCGTTTTAATCGAGCCGGCTTCCCGCGGTGGCACGAGGTAACGCACGATGGCATCGATCCAAGTCACCTCGTCGACCCGAAAGATGACGCGCGGCCGTTCGTGGACTTGCAGCTCGTCTACAGGCGTGCGCGCGAGCAGGTCGCGATAGACACCGACTCGCTCAATCATCTCCTCGCCGATCTCTTCTTCAACAACGCGCTGCATTGTCTTGGCAACAAATTCCAAATCGCTTTGATACGCGATCTGAAATTTAATTTCGTTCCAGATGTAGGGAAAGAGCGCCCACGAATAATTATAAATGATCGAGTCGAGCACTTTCTCGTTCGGGAAGCGTATAGTGCGGCCGCTTGGGTGGTCTCCGGAAATGTATTGGCCTCCGAATTCCCAAAGCGTCGTGTCAAGATAACCGACATCGATGACGTCACCGGTGGCGTCGTCGATTTTGATGCGATCACCGACGCGAAATGGTTGGCGAACGAGAATGTAGATCCAGGCGATGAAGCTTTTCATCGGCGTCTGCACGGCAAGACCAATGATGATCGATCCGACACCGAGCGCAGCCAATGCTGGGTACCAGTTGACGAAGACTACGGATACGACAACAAGCGCGATAATGAGCGCCGTGATTAGACGCTCGACGCGCTGAAGCGTGAAACGTGTCGAAGCATCATCGATACGGCGGAGCGCATAAACCGAGATTGCTTTTGCAATCGCCAGAACAAGGACCACCAGGGCGACGCCGCGGATAATCCGATGCGCCAAATCGACCTGCGGTGGCGAAAGCGGGACGAATTTCGATTCAACCAGGTAATACAAAACTGCGCAGCCAATCAGCAGCAGCCCATGCGTCACAAACCAGAATTTGTCCGTTCCTCGCGCTTTAACTTTTTCGCCAGGTTTTTTTTCACCGCCGGCTCGAGCCAGCTCTTTGCGGACTTCCGGCTTTTGCTCGAGTTCCTCCTTCGTTTCAGGCATCAATTATTGAATCGCGGGAGCGTCGCTCGGCGCGCGTCGCAAGTGATTGTCGATTTTGGAGGGTGTAAGGGCGGCTGTCCTGAGCCGCAAATTAGATCGCGCTGCGCGTGAGGACACACGCGCCGCGACACCAATCTCCTCAGGCGGTCTTTGCCCAGGCGCGCAAAACTTCCGTCACGCTCCATGCTTGCGCGATGCAGCCGCCGGCCATGTGCGGCTCGCGCGCGTCGAAGACCTCGCTGATCGTGCCAATGCCGTTGTCGCTCAGATGGACCGGGAAAACTTCAAGAAATTTACGCGCGGCGGCTCGATCATGAGGGTGAACTTTCAACCATGCGTCGATAAACGGCCCGATCAGCCAGGCCCAAACCGTGCCCTGATGATACGCGCCGTCGCGCGAACGCAGATCGCCCGCGTAAATCGGCTTGTATTCCGGATCGTCGGGCGAGAGCGTGCGCAAACCGAGCGGCGTGAGCAATTTTTTTTCGACGATGTCGATCACCGGCTTCCAGCATTTCGCGTCCAGAACCGGATGATCAAGCGAGATGGCAAACAATTGATTAGGCCGGCACGACGAATCGTTCTTTGAGCCGCCGTCAACATCGACAACGTCGTAAAGATAACCGCCCTCCGCGAACCAAAATCGATTGTTAAATGAAACGCGCGCATATTCGGCGTGTTGAGCGTAGTGTTGCGCAGAAGTTTCGTCGCCGGTTTGGCGCAACCAACTCGCAAGCAGGCAAAGCGCGTTGTACCAAAGCGCGTTGATCTCGACCGCTTTGCCGCGGCGCGGTGTCACGACCCAGTCGCCCATCTTGGCGTCCATCCAGGTGAGCTGATAGCCCTCTTCGCCTTGCACGAGTAGGCCGTCGTTTGGGTCGACACGAATGTTGAACTTGGTGCCGCGCAAATGATGTTGGGCGATATCGATCAACATCGGCAGAAGAAGTTTCAACGTTGTGCGGTCCCCCGTCCGCTCGATATAACGGCCCAGCGCATGGAAAAACCAAAGCGTTGCGTCGGCTGTGTTGTATTTCCCTTCCTTCGCTCCATCGGGAAACATGTTCGGTATTAAACCGTCGCGAACATAGTGCGCGAACGTGCGCAAGATGTAGCCGGCTTCGAGCCAGCGCCCGGTAATTAACGTCAGGCCTTCGAGACTGATCATCGTGTCGCGCCCCCAATCTGTGAACCAGTGGTAGCCGGCGATAACGGTGCGCACTTCGTCACCGGCGGCATGTGCGCGCGCGGCTTCTTCGAACCGTCCCGCCGGCGTGATGACAAACTGGTCTGCTGCGAAAACCAGCTCCGCTGGAAAACTTTGACGCACTTTCGGAATAGCGACGTGAAGCAGACGCGCGCGCCGCTCGCGTTCGGCCGCGAGAACGTCTTCGGGGCCGAGAACGTTGATAATGTCCCACGGCTCGGTTGAGCCGACTAACGTCGCTGTGCTTCGCTCAGTAAGGTCGACTCGAAAGAATCCCGGGCTCCAGAGCTCGCCTTCGTATGCATAGCCTCGCTGCTGTTCTATGCGATAAACCACTTGAGGAATTTTCGATGGCGCAATCGTGAAAGCGGATTCACGACCATGCAGTTGCATGCGGAGCGGCGGTAACTTTCGGCGGGCCGCGGCGATTTCGTAACGACCATCGACGGCGGTGAGTTTGTAGGGCGCGGCCAAATCCGCATCGACCGGCGCTTCATGATGTCGGAAATGAAAAGCGGGACGCAATTCGAGCCGCGGCGGCACACCCTTTGAGATTACCTGGTAGCTGACGTGAACGGTGTTCTGCAAATGAGGCAGCAACACGCGCTTTTCGACCACGACCTCGCGCACGTGATAAGTCCAGACGGGGAGCCCATCCTCGAGGCGGAACTCGGTCAAGTAGTCGGCGCTTTTTAAATCAAGCTGTCCGCCGGCGCGCTCTTCCGCGCCGAGAGAAACAACATCATCGTTGCTGAAGCGCAGAAATTCCGATACGTGACTCCACATCACGACGCGCCCGAGCGGCCCCGGCAGCGCCGCGATGAGCAGTCCATGATAACGACGCGTGACCGCGCCGGACACAGTGCCGGAGGCATAACCGCCGAGTCCGTTGGTCACGAGCCATTCGCGATTGAGCAAAAGCTCGCGCGACATGTGCGCGCCGTCCCACGGCATCGAACGGATCACTGGCTGGCTTGTTTCAAATTGCCTGTTCATCCAATGTCGATGCAAACAGCAAAGTCGATCAGCCCAATTTTCTTCTTTTCGGTTGGCGGCGCGGCGCTTTCTCCCGAATGAGCCGCAGCGCAACGGTTGCTTCCGCCGGCAAAGTCCAACTGTCCTGTGTCGCGACGCTCACAACTCCAGGTCCGCCGTAGGAAACCGATTCGCTCGACCAAAGAGTTTCCCATTCCAAGCCCAGCGGTGGTGCGAGCAATGGTTCCGGGACAGGGGTGAGCACCCGGCCTTCGCCAAAGTTCACGACTAGTAATCGATCGTCGACGTTTCCTTCACTAAAATATCGGAGAACGAAACTGGACGGCCCGAGGACGGTCCCGTCCACTCCGCCCAATCTCTGTTCTTTGAAGCGCGAATCTTCGCGGCGCAGCCGCAAAAGATCGACATGTAGATCATAAAGCTCTTTGTTTTTCTGTCGTTCGGAAAAATCAAGCTTGCAGCGCACAAAAACTCTTGGGTCAGACGGCACCGGCAGTTCTTTCTGCGTTTCTTCCGCGGCCAGTGACGGGAATTGAGCGAGAAACTCGAAGCGCCCTTTGCGGATGGCCTCGCGCATCGCGCCATCGCCCACGTCCGTGAAAAATATGAATGGGGTCGACGCGCCGAACTCTTGACCTTGAAAAAGCATGGGCGTCCATGGCCCGAGCAAAAGCAGCGCGGTCATGGCGCGATATCGTCCGGGCGACGTTTGGAAACGCAACCGCTCACCGGCCGCCGTATTTGAGACTTGATCGTGATTCTCAATAAACGCGACGAATGCTTCCGGCGTCGCCTTAAACGTCGGCGTGCCGCGCGGCGCTTCCTGCCAGGAGTACGGTTGCCCTTGAAAAAGGTAGCCGTATTTGGCCGCGGAAATGAATTCCTGGGGTGAACCGAGATAGTCGGTGTAGTAAGCCTCTTTGCGGCCCGTCAGCGCGACGACCGCGCTGTGATGAAAATCGTCGTTCCAAACCGCGTCGAGATCGTCGCCGCCTTCACGGCGCGGCTTTATTAATTTCGTTTCCTGTCGCTCGTTTTCCGCGACTAAAATGATTGAGCGCGAACCCGCGGTCTTGCGCGCTGTGCGTCCGACGGCGCCGACAATATATTCGTCGGACTTGTCGAGAATGCTTTGGGTGGCGTCGAAGCGAAATCCATCGAAATGGAATTCGTCAATCCAGTAGCGACCGTTGGTGATGAAAAATTCGCGCACCGGTCTTGAGTTTGGCCCGTCGAAATTAATCGAGTCGCCCCAGTCATTTTCCTTCTCGCGCGTCAAATAATCGTCGGAATAGACACCGAGATAATTGCCGTCGGGGCCGAAGTGATTATAAACCACATCGAGAATCACGCCCAGGCCTAACGAATGCGCGTGATTGACAAAGGTGCGCAGATCGTCCGGCGTGCCATAGAGGTGCGTTGGCGCAAACAGATCGACCCCGTCGTATCCCCAGCCGAAATTTCCCGGGAAATCGGCGATCGGCATCATTTCGACAACCGTGATGCCGATCTTCGCGAGCTCCGATAGCTGTTTTGTGGCCGACTTCCACGTGCCTTCCGGGGTGAATGTGCCGATGTGCATTTCGTAAATGACCTGGCCTTTCATTTTCAAACCTGGCCATTGCGAATCCGTCCACGGAAACTTCGCTGGATCGACAATGGAAGAGGAACCGTGCGGCCCATGCGGCTGAAAGCGAGAGGCCGGATCGGGATGAAAATGTCCGGCCTCGTTTATACGAAAGCGATAAAACGATCCCGCGCCGACGTTGGCAACGCCGGAGAAATAACCGCCGTCCTCAGCTTCGAGCGGATGAAACGTTCGCTTCGCATTTTTCTCCGCGCTCTCTTCCAGAACAAGATCGACATGTTGCGCTTTTGGCGCCCAGACCCGGAAGTGCGTTTCCTTTGGCCCGATCAATTCGGCACCGATCGGATAACGACGTTTTGCGAGCTTAGTCACGCCACTTTTTCGCCCACGGGCGGTCCGCTGGTTGTGCACGAAAGTGATTTCGCTTTTCATCGGAAGATTGACAACAGACACGCGGACCGTTGCCAAGTAAACAACCGCAGAGAACGCCGAGTTCAGCAGAGCAAACAAGCCTAGAGAATTTTTCTCTGTGTTCTCTGCGATAAATCGAAATGCGGTGAAACCCCAATGTGCGCGCCGCCAGGGTAATCGACCACCCGGTGCTCACCGCGAAATTGTCGATCTTGCGCGCGAAGACGACCGCGCCTGAGGAGTTCCGTCGCAATATTCAAGAGATCGCGATGTTGATGCTCTGCGAAGCTGGGCGCGCCTGGAACGAAGTTGCCGATCGAGCTCGAGACGCCGCTGAAAAAATGCGAAGGTCACATCTTAAGAAACATTGCGGCCAGTGAGTACGTAGCAATCATCACTGCCGCGATCGATCCTAAGCTGGATGAATTTGGATTTATCGTGCCCGGCCTAGGCGACGCGGGCGATCGCTATTTTGGAACGGGATAGCTACACTTCTGTTATCGACCAAAATTTACGGAAGGCGCTTGGCCAGGTGCGATCGATGACGCTTTGTCGGGCTCGATTGCCCATTCGCTCTCGCAGCGCTGGATCGACCACCAACGCTCGGATGGCGCGCGTGAAATCTTCCACATCATGTGATTTGGTGATGAGGCCGTTTTCATTGTTCTCTACCAATTCTTTCGGTCCGCCGGCATCCGAAACAATTACCGGAACACCCGAAGCCTGCGCTTCGATGATGACGTTGCCGAATGTGTCGGTTGTGCTTGGGAAAACAAAAACATCCGCCGACGCGTAAGCGGTAGCCAGTTCCTTGCCGGTCAAATACCCAGTGAAACATGCTTCGGGCAATGATTCTGAAAATATCTCTGAATACGGGCCGTGGCCGACCACGAAAAGCTGAACCGACAATCCCTCGTCACGTAAGCGGCGATAAGCGCCGGCCAAAACATCGAGATCTTTTTCGCGTGAAACCCGGCCGACGTAGAGAAGACGAACCTCTCCATTGCATGCGCCGAATTTTTCGAAGAATAGCGGATCGCGTCGCTTCGGATGAAACAACTCAGTGTCGAGGCCGCGCGGGAAAATTTTCAGCTTTGCCGGACCGAGCCCGCGCTTGATCCAGCTTTGCCGGTATTCTTCCGAGTTTACGAAGACGGTGTCGAGCTGGCCATAGAACCAGTGCATGTAACGCCAGGCCACGCTCTCGAGGAAACTGTCCTCGGTGAGGATGCGGATGTATTGCGGAAAATCGGTGTGATAAATGCCGCTGGTTTGCAGGTTGAGCATCTTGGCCGCGAGCAGCGCAGTGAGGCCAATCGGTCCCGGCGTGCTAATGATGATTTCGGTGAATCTTTCTCGCTGGATATAATCGAGCATTTGCAGAATCGGCGGGAAACTCAGCTTTTGGAGTTCGTACTCAGGCAATTCAAATTCGCCAATCGGTCGAAAATTTTTGATTGGAATGTTATCGATTTGCAGCTCGCGTCGGGATGTGACGACGATCAGTTCTTTTCCGGCCGCGGCTCCGGCCGCAGTCATTTTCCGGATGGTGGTTGCGACGCCGTTGACATCTTCGAGGGTGTCCGTGAACCAGGCACGCTTTCGGTTCTGCAGGACCGCTGGAAGTTGCCCCGTTAGCTCTTCAAAAATGTGTCGCAACCATTTACGTGACGGCGCCTGGCTGTGAAACCCGTAAATGTAGGGCGTGAGGATGACCAGGATGGGGGCGATGGCGCTGAGCGCCTGCATGCTTTCCACCATGTTGCCGGCAGTGATTTGCTGGACGAATTTTTGGAAGAAACGAAACGCAAGTTGCTCCGCGACCATGTTGGCCATGAGAAATGCCCGGCGCTCTGGCTCGGCAACTGTGTTGAGATCCTCCGCGAGCTTCGCCTTCACTTCGGCCTGCGCGAAATAACCGGAAAGCTCTTTCCAGAGCGACACGTTCGCCGGCTTCGCCAGTTCAAAAATTTTCCCTGACAAAACGCCTTGCGCGATGAAGCTCACTTTTTCCGCGAGCGTGAACTCGGTCGGATCTCGTCCCTCCATAAAACGCGAGAACATCTGTTCGAGCAGCGTGGCGTTTGAGCCCAGTTTCTCGTGGAAGCGGTCCTGGATAAAACAGGAGACGGTGTTGTAAAAGCCATGCGAAAGGGCGAGGGGGGTCCCGCCCTGACCCTGGGCATTGCATCGGCCTTCGCGCACATGTCCGAGAAATTTCTCAACCGAATTGGCTGGCGGCGTCTCGGTGTAGGCGGAGGCGACGAACATGCCGCCGTGGTCGTCGGAACCGCCGATGAAAATCTTTCTCCAGGGCTCGGGGTGAGTGGGCGCGAGATTATGCTTCTCGGCTAACTTGTCGATATTGCCGGGAGTGAGAGAGCCAAAAAGAGTCTGGGCCAGTTCGCTTAAAAGAGCGTCGCGTAAACCATTGATCCCTTCGAAGTGTTTGAAGAGCAGGATCAGTCGCTCCAGATGCGAGGCTTCTAGTTTGCCATTGATACTGTAGAGCGGATGCGCCACCGCATGCGCGATTTGTCCGGCCTGGAGGTAGCGTTGCAGCGCAAAAATATTGTCGCTGACGACTCCTATATCGGCATGCTGTGCTTCGGAAATACCCCAAACCAGGATGTGAACCTTGCACGGATCTTGCGGAAAATTGCTTGTAACCTGCTCACTAATAAAAGATTGAGGCAGCTCCGATATGCGCAGACAACCCTCGATCGTATCATGGTCGGTGATCGTCACGTAATCCATCCCCCGCTCGAGCAATTGTCGATGCAGCTCTTTGGGATCGGAATAGCTGTCGGGAAAATCGAAGCGGCGGAATAGCCATTCCTCGGAACGCGCGCTGTAGCGCGAGTGAATATGAAGATCGCACTTGCTCATTCCTTATACGGCGCGGTCTGTCGCTGACCTCTGCTCGGCGATCCAATCTCGATACGTCGTCGCTGTTCTCATTCCGTCCGCTGCATCAATAAGATCGACAATCTGGCGCCAGATGGTCCGATAAGAATAATCGGACGGATGAATGCTTAGCCTCAGCAGAGGCGCACTTTTTACAAATTGGAGAAGCGCGGCATTCCAAATGAGACTCACGCCGCGCCGCCAATTGCTTCGAACGCTGTAAACGAGCGATCTTGCCGGGAAATCTTCACCCGAGCGCAAGTCGCGCACCGTGCGCAGCCGTGTCGTGTATTCCAAGTCGGCATCGCGGGCGGCGCGCTCTTCGTCCTTGCCGAGTAACCAGACGGGAGCGATAAAACCGCGCGGGGTCAGGCCGTTTGCCAGAAATTCATCGCGCGCGGCCGTGATTCGCCGGAACGCTTCCTCATAGCCGAGATCGTAGAACTCGCCTTCGTCTTTGGTGTAGAATCTCGTCAGGAATTTCTCTCGCAAGGTTTCGTCTTGGCCGCGTCGCCGTTCGTGAAAATAACCGTGGATCACGATCTCATGGCCGGCCGATTCCAAATCTCGCAGCCATAAAGCGAATTGTCGATCTTTCATGGCCGCACCCTGGTGATGATAATCAGGGACGACGAGAAGGGAACACATGCGTACGCCGCGACGACCTAGTTCTGAAATAATCTTCTCCGCGACAACCTGGCTGGAAGGAGAAATGTCGTGCAGCGAAACCACAGTACGGTTTTGTGCGGCGCCGGCGGCCGCGACCACCGGCAGGAATTGAGTTGCGACCGCCGTAGTCATCCCGATCAATTTTCAATCGGTTGCGCGCTATCAACAAGCGCAAAAAACTGTAGCCCTTCGCTCTGTGAAGCGCGCCGATGATTTATGTTAAACATCCGCCTGCGTCGCCCAGAGGGCGACGGCTACAGTCCGCCCATCCGGACAATTGCACGAAACTCGACAGCGCCCAGGGGCATCACCGACAAACGCGATTGCCTCACCAGTTGAATCTTTTTCAGGCGCGGCTGGTCTTTGATTTGACGAAGCGTAACTGGTCGGCGGAGTGGACGAATCGGTGCAAGATCGACAGCGCTCCAATCTTCTTCTCCTGCCGCCGTCGGATCGGGGTAAGCCGTTCGCGTGACCTTCGCCAAACCGACAACAGTCTTTTCATCCCCACTGTGATAGAAGAGAACTTCGTCACCTTTGCGCATACGGCGCAAATTATTGCGCGCCGCGTAATTTCGAACGCCTGTCCACTTCGTCGCGCCGTCTGCAACAAAATCCGACCACGAGTAGGCGGACGGCTCCTGCTTCACCAGCCAAAAATTCTTCACGATCGAGTAGTTAATTGTTTCTCGCGCATTCGACAACTGCATCGGTTTGTTTCACAATCGATCTGATGCCGCGCCTCCCATTCATCACCTTTGAAGGGTCGGAAGGATGCGGCAAATCCACCCAAGTGCATAAGCTTGCGGCGCGTCTTGAGCAAAACGGTGTTCCATTTCTAGTGACGCGCGAGCCGGGAGGCACTGCGATCGGCGAAACCATTCGCGAGCTTCTTCAGTTTGCTCCGCACGGGGTTGGCATGACAGCCGAAACCGAGTTGCTGCTTTTTGAAGCCAGCCGAAGTCAGCTCGTCCGCGAAATCATCAAACCTGCGCTGGAACGCAGCCTCTGCGTAATCTCGGACCGTTTTTTCGATTCCACCACCGTTTACCAGGGTGCGGCCCGAAAGTTGGATGGACAAGTAGTTGGGCAATTGAACGCTTTCGCAGCGGGCGATTGCGTTCCCGACCTTACCTTCGTGCTCGACATCGATCTCGCGACGGCACAATCGCGGATGCAGTCGCCCCGGCAGCCGGACCGGATGGAGCAGCAATCGGCTGAATTTTATGAGAGCGTTCGCGCAGCTTATCGGGAACTTGCCACGCGCGAACCAAATCGAATCGTCTTGATCGATGGTTCGCAATCGCAAGACAAGATCGACAATCAGATTTGGCAGATTGTTTCGAACCGTTTTCCGGCGCTTTCGCTGAAATCGAAAATCTAAAATTCAAAATATAGAGATGGCGTTTTCGCACACGGCAGCGCTTGAATATTTGCGACGGGCCTACGAGCAGAATCGGCTCGCGCACGCCTATTTGATTTCTGGATCGCCCGGCAGCGGCAAACGCTTGCTTGCCGCGGAGCTGGCCAGTCTCGTAAATGGCACGAAGCCGGGCGACGTTTTCTCGGCGAGCGCCCGGGAAATTTCTGTGGCCGAGCCTGAATCAAAATCCCGGCGCATTGTGATCGAGCAAGTGCGCGCGCTTGAACATGCGTTGCAAATGCGTGCGACAGCGGGCCGTCGCAAAGTAGCGATTATTGCCGAAGCCGATCGGCTTCAACCGCACGCGGCAAACGCATTTCTCAAAACGCTGGAAGAACCGCCGAAAGATTCGTTGCTGCTTCTGCTTAGCGCACTACCCGAGGCCTTGCCCGATACAATTATCTCGCGTTGCATTGCGATTCCACTCGCGACCAGCGAGGAACAACGCGTTACGGCTGAAGAAGCAGAGTTGGTAAACTTGCTCGGAGACCCGGCCAACGAGCAGACGTGGAGCGTTCAATACGCTTACCGGATCGCCCAGGGTTTTCAGCGTCTGCTCGGCGCGATCCGCGAGCAAATCAAAACGGAAAATTCGGAAATGCTAAAGCGCGAAGAAGCGCGGTATCGAAATTCAACCGATGGTGCGTGGCTCGTAGGCCGGGAAGACTATTACAAGGCCCTGGGTGAAAGTCTTTATATTCAGCGGCGGGCCGCGCTCATCGAAACGCTACTCAAATGGTGGTCGGACGTTCTGCGCGCGAGCAGCGATTTGAACATGCGGGATTTGCCAGTCGCGAAAAAGCAGACTGCCGCGGTAGCAAAACGCTCCATCACGCCTGAAATTCTGCGCCGAATTCGCCGGCTCGAGGAATTGCGGGATCATCTCGGTCGCAATATCCAGGAAGCGCTCGCGATCGAAGTGGCATTTCTCGAAGTCTTCGGTTCGTAAGGCGCAAAGGGCGAGCTGATTCTGGTTGTCGATGATGAAGAGAGCATTCTGCGTGTTACAAAAATGATTCTTGAGAACCATGGCTACCGCGTTCTTTCCACACGCGACGGTCCGGAAGCTCTCGCGATTTTCGCTAAGCAGATGAATTCAATTGGCGCCGTCCTCACCGATATCGTTCTACCCTTTATGGATGGAGTGACGTTGATCCGGACGCTAAAGAAAATGAAAGCCGACGTCGCATTTATCGCCTCCACCGGAAAGAGCGAACATTCGCAAGCGCCCGAGCTTCTAGCGCTTGGGGTTAATTATCTGCTGACCAAGCCCTACGACACTCAACAATTACTCAAGACCTTCGCTTTGGCTGGGGAAGCCGGAAAACTCTCCGGCTTGCCCTAAAATGCGTTGCGACTGACCGCCCCACGCATTGATTGACAGTCTTGCGCGACAGCGCAGGATTGCAGCTTCAGGATGAGATTTGAAAACCAAGTTGCGGTTGTCACCGGCGCGGGGCGGGGGATCGGACACACAATTGCGACGCGCCTGGCGAGCGACGGCGCGCGCGTCGCGTGTGTGAGTCGGAACGAGGAAAATGCGAAGCGCACGGCGGAAGAGTTGAACGTTGCTCGCGCGGATTCGGCGAAAGCCTACGCGGTCGACGTGGCGGATCATGCCGCGGTGCAAGAAATCGGCTCAAAAATCCTCGAAGATTTCGGCAAGATCGACATCCTCGTGAACAATGCGGGCATAACGCGCGACGGACTCAGCATGCGCATGTCGATCGAAGATTGGGACACCGTGATCAACACCAACTTGCGCGGCGCATTCAATTTCGTCCAAGCGGTCGAGCGCGCGATGATCAAGCGGCGCGGCGGACGTATTATCAACATCAGCTCCGTGATCGGCTTGATTGGCAACGCGGGACAAACGAATTACGCCGCGAGCAAGGCCGGTCTGATTGGTTTCACAAAATCGCTCGCGCGCGAGCTAGCCAGCCGCAATATCACGGTCAACGCGGTCGCGCCGGGGTTTATCACCACGGACATGACGAATGCGCTTTCAGAGGAAGTGCAGAAAAACATCATTAGCAGGATTCCGCTCGGGCGTGTCGGTGAGCCCGAGGACGTAGCAAACGCCGTGGCTTTTCTGGCATCCACGCAAGCGAGCTACGTTACCGGCCAGGTGCTTTGCGTAGACGGTGGCATGGTGATGTAACTCTTCTGTAGCGGCGGTCTATGACCGCCGATGAATTAGTGCGATGCTCGCAGAGCGCCGCTACAAGCAACCATCGCAACGACTCGCCTTGCGCACCAAGCATTTCCATTTCATCGTCCGGCATGACAGAGAAAGCGACATTTGGGGCGGGCTGTTTTTGGGGCGTGGAAGAAACTTTTCGTAATCTAAAGGGCGTAACTTCAACCGCGGTCGGCTACGCCGGTGGAACAAAAGATAACCCGACCTACGAAGATGTTTGCACCGATGAGACGGGGCATGCGGAAGTGGTCGAAATTGAATTCGATCCGTCGAAGATTAGCTACGATGAACTGCTTGATGTTTTTTGGTCAAATCACAATCCGACCGCGTTGAATCGGCAGGGGCCCGATGTCGGCACGCAATATCGCTCCGCGATCTTCTATCATTCGTCCGCGCAAAAGGCGGCGGCGGAAACAGCGAAAGAAAAGATCGGCCAGAGCGGACGTTTTCGCCGGCCGATCGTGACGCAAATTGAGCCGGCCCCGAAATTCTGGCGCGCGGAAGAATATCATCAACGCTATCTGGAGAAACGCGGCCAGTCGCATTGCGCGATTTGAGTGCATGGGCCGCGAAATTATCCGTACGAAAAATTTCGCGGCCGATGCCGTGAATTTCATTGTCGATCTTGCCCGCAAGTCGCTGGCGGAACGCAACGAGTTTCGCATCGCCCTTTCCGGCGGGAACACGCCGCGCCGGGTTTACACGAAACTGGCGCGTACCGGCCGCGATCTGCCGTGGGAAAGAACGCTCATTACTTTTGGCGACGAACGCTGCGTTCCGCCGGATGACGAGCAGAGCAACTACCGCATGGCTCGCGAGACGCTTGTTGTTCCCGCGCACCTGCCCGACAAATCGATCATGCGGATGCGCGGCGAGATCGAGCCACAAATTGCTGCCCAAGAATATCAGGATCATCTCGACCTTCTGGCGACGCAGCGCGGCGAACACGTCTATCGACACGATTTGATTCTGCTCGGCTTGGGCGACGACGGACATACCGCTTCTTTGTTTCCGGGGACGGCCGGGCTGGAGGAAACTGCCCGCCGTGTGATCGCGAACTTTGTCCCGCAATTCAATTCCTGGCGATTGACCTTTA
>Ga0209055_1000472_pt1 | contig 28258 bp, 27 predicted proteins | sample GraSoiAngelo_110_FD_185875 | JGI IMG/M metagenome (GOLD analysis project Ga0209055, IMG submission 185875) | Grasslands soil microbial communities from the Angelo Coastal Reserve, California, USA - 14_0903_12_30cm (SPAdes) (version 2) | ecosystem: Environmental > Terrestrial > Soil > Grasslands ... | reverse complement strand
AACGCTTCACCCAAGGCGCCAACGGTTTGTCCATATTGATGAACCGGTTCTTCCCACCCTTTCTCGACCGCCCAGAGCTGGCGCGCGCGGGTCTCGTTGTAGGCCTCCTCGCCATAATGATATTTCGCATTGTCGATCTTTTCTTCGCCGCGCCGGGCCGCGACGTTGTAGGGATCGAGAGCGAGCACTTGCTCGTATTTTTTGTGCGCGAGATCGTAGCGACCGGAGTTGTAATAACCGTCTGCGTCGCTGAGCAGTTTTTTCACCTCTTCAACTTTCGCGATGAATTTCGGGCCCATCGTTCGGTTGAAATGACCTGGCTTTTGCATCTGCGCGAGCAGCTCCGCGGCGGGATGGCAGTTGGGATCGTAGCGCTCGTCCAAGACTTCTCGCAGGATCGATTCCGCTTCCATGAACTTGCCCTCTGCGATTTTCTGTTCGGCCAATTTCACGCCGCTCGTACAAAAGCCGTCCAACGCTTCGTCATGCAATTTGCCGGAGGTAACCGCGTCCGGCAAAAGACGGACAGCCGTCCTGAATTCCTCGTGCGCGACGGTGAAGTTTTTTTCCTGCATGGCGCGCCTGCCGCGCGCAATCGCTTCTTCGCCCCGGGGCATCGCGGCCTGGCGTCGTTCTACTTCCCGCTGCGCGACTTGATCTACGCTCTGCGCAGCGCTGGGCGTGGCAAGCGCCAATTGCAAAACGGGGATCAAGCTCGGAAGCAGTAATTTAAAGACTGTCGAGTTTTTTATCATGGCTGTGGTGGGTTAAGGACTGAGCATGCCGATCTCGATCGGTTCGTTTGGTACCTTGGTATTTACGATTACCGCCTTATCCGGCTGAACATCCACCAGCTTATATTTGATTTCGTCGACCGGTTTCAATGAAAATTCTTGATCTTTTCTTACCTCGAACTCCCGGGGGACAGCAGTGGCCGGCCATGAATAGACAAAAGTCACAACCGATTCCGGCGACATCGCCACCTTTTCCTTCACCAGGGTGAGCTGCTCCTTCGTATCCTCCTGCTCAAGCGTCAGTTCGGAAGCATCGACCCTCGTGCCATATTGATTGGTCTCATCTTTCGGGGTAAACTTGACGATCTTGAATCGAGTTCCAGCAATGGTGTCGCCGATTTTGAGAAACTGCGTCGGTTGCGACATATCGATCGTGTTAATCGCGTAGGTATCCCCGACCGAGGAGGAGAAAATGACCTGGAAAGGTTCCTCGGTAGTTGATTTCACCTTGAGTTTCGTGAGGTAATCGGGATGCGAATTCTTGTCGATCGGATTGGTATGCCCCTGCCATTCGTCAAAATTGGTGAACCCGTCGCGGTCGGGGTCCTGTTCCAGAACATCGGCGTCGGCGATGGGCAGGTTGAATTGTTCGAGCCACTCATTTGGAACGGGTGGATGCACCATCGTGGTCTTGAGCGTGGCCGGCAGACCATTGGCGTCGATAAAATGTTTCTCCGGAACAAAAAGCCCCGAGCGCTCATGGGATGTCCACTGCGCCGGCTGCTCAAGTTCTTCCGCCGCATGACCTAGTTCCACTGCCTTGGGCGGCGGTGATGCATTCTTGAGCTGAGGCTCGGTTTTCCGCCCGGCGAAATCCGCTCCGAACTTCACCGCGTTTCGCCAGATCAAAATTGCACAGAAGAACAGAAAAATCGCCGCTGCCAGCAGCGCGACGCGCTCATAATGTGCCCGAATCCACTCCATTGCTTAAAATGTAAATCTCAGCATCTCGATCCTGGCCGTTGTTTCGATGTGCTCATTACCGACGATGAATTTGAGCCCGGCCGCAGGCGTCGCTGCCGGAGCGGCTCCAGCAGCGGGCGGGCCCGTCTCACTTGCTTCGCGCGGCGGCCCTTTGTCTTTTTCGTTCCGCACATGGAGCGTGCGAATAATATAAAACTGCTGGCTCGAGCTTGCGATCTGATTCAACACCTTCCGCGCCACGGATGGAGCGGCGACAAAGGTAAGATTGACAATGTGCCGCTCGATCAAATTCGGTCCGCCCGCGGCCGTTCCGCCCGTTTTGCGCCCCGGAACCGGAGTCGGGGCCGGCGCGGCTCCGCGCTCCTCGGCCAACGGCGTGCGGTGAAGAGCAGTCAAACTGTCCACCCGCGCATCGATCAGGATATTCATCAACAACGCGGTTTGCGAAAGCTCTTGACTGAGCAAAGGCGCCGCGGCCGTGCTTGGCAGCGACGCGGTAAATTCCTCAAAGCCCAGATGAAAACCGGGCGGCAGTTTTACTTTGTTGGCGCGTGCTTTTCCAGATGTGGCCAGTGTGACCTGACGCAAGCGCGATTGAAATTCGTTCGGCTGAAGCGGAACAATCGGCAGCATGCGTATCTTCAGGTCCTCTTTCATTTTCTCCACCGCGGCGCCGTAGTTCGCGATATGGACTTTCATTTTCTGGTAGTTGGCGTCGCTCGGAAATGGATCGAGACGCTCGAGCCGGTTGCGCTCACTCGCGGCTTGGTTAAAACGCGCGCTCGCCTCTTCGAAACTGTTGTGCGCTCTCCAGAGGAAAAAGGCGAAGAGCAACGTCGCCACGCCTACGATAATGAGAAAGTTCCCGAGCCAGCGATTCTGTTGAAACCAATTCATGGAATTTCCACCGGGTTGCGCAGATCGAGATGGAGTTCATAAGGAAACGCCCACTCGGTGTTGGTCGGTGTGCTTGGCTTGATTGTCCGGGCCTGATCGTTCGGATCGATCGCGAAGAACCGCGAGCCGACCAGGTTGCGAAAGTAATCCACCACCACTTGCTCTTGTTTCGGGTTCAGGAGATAAAGGCCGCGCACTAAAATACCGTCGATCGCGCTGCCGCTCGGTCGCGCGGCCGCCCCCCTTCCTGCGGATGGCGCATTTACCGGATTCGGCGCGATCTCTATCATGCGTTTTTCGTCCACGCCGATTGCTTTGCCACCGGACATGGCAATAAGCTCCGTGATCCAGATGTCGTCTTTCGGCAGGCGCGCATTGAGGTCCTCCAGAATCGCCGGCCAGAAATTGCGGTCGTTGATTGCGGTGATGAGCGGCGTCGCCATGCTATCGAGAGCGGCCGTTTCCTTCCGCAGCTTAGCGAACTTCGCTTCCGCCGCTCGCATCTTGTCGATCTTCGGTTGAAGGCGTTCCGTGCTTTGCCGCATCTCCTGCGCAGCACGTGCGTAATAAATCCCCCAGCCCGCCAGCGCGAGAATGAAACAGGCCGCCGCCAGCATCAGAAACGGCCGCCGCTTTTCTAACGCCTGGGCGCGGACCACGCTGGCCGGGCGCAGATTCAATTCCATCGGACATGCCGTCACTGTCCGAAGCGCCAGACCAACCAATTCACCCAGCAGGTGCGCCGAGCGCGCACGGATACCCACCGGCGCCGAGTCAGCGACTGCGACGTTGCGCAACGGATTGAAGAACTCGATCGGCAGCTGCAATTTCTCTTGAAAAAACTCGCGCATATAGGGCGTGCTGGCGCTGCCGCCACACAGAAAAACCCGGTCCGGCCGATTGCCCTGCTGCTGCGCGCGGTAATGGCTGATTGAGCGCATCAGCTCCGCGTGCAATCGCGTCATGGTGCCGCGCACGATTTTGGAGACGCGCGCAACATCGACATTCTCCGGCTCGGCATAGGCGCCCCCCAGGCTGACAAAGGCATCGCGCTTCTTGCGTAATTCAGCCGCCGCCAAGCTCTCGCCAAATTCCTTGGCAATCGCCGCCGTAATCGAGTTGCCTCCGATCGGAATACCGCGGGAGAAAATTTTTCCCGGTTCGATGAAGAGAAGGTTCGTCGTGCGCGCCCCGATATCGACCAACAGCGAGCAGCCGCTCAGGTCGCTGTAGTTGTATCGAAAGGCATTGTAGAGCGCCATCGGTGCAATATCGACAATCGCAGTCCGCAGCCCGCTTTCTTCCACCGCATTATTGATCTCGTCGAGCAGGTCGGCTTTGATCGCGACTAGAACGACCTGGATTTGCTCGTCGGCCCCGCCGCCCACCAGTTGATAATCCCAAACGACTTCGTCGATCGGAAAAGGAACGTTTTGCTGCGCCTCGAAAGAAATGATTCTTTCGATTTTTTCTTCCTCCACCGACGGCAGTTTGACAAAACGCGTGAAAACCGACTGCCCAGCGGCGGCATAGTTAACCGTGCCGCTTTTTATTCGCAGCTCATCCATCATCTCGCGCAGAATACGGGCCATTTGCGCCTGACGCATTGTCTCACCTGCCGGCTCGGCCAAAATTTCGCGTAAGCGATAGTCATGCAAGAGCAGCCCACCCTGCGGCTGCATGCGAAATTCCGCCAGACCTAGAGTTTGCGATCCGACATTGACACTTACGATGCGCGTAGCGGCGGCCATGGGTCTAAAAGCTCCAAAATCTCTTTTGGGTACTGAGATTTGGAAATTCTTTGGAGCTTGGGTTTTGGAATTTGGAGTTTCCGCTTTCAGCGGTCATTGGCATTTGGGCCTTCCGCTCTAGCGGCTCTTTATCTGCTCGTAACGGCCCCAATATAACGGCGCAAACGGCGTTTCGTTTTTGTTCAACACTAAACCCGCGAGCTGCGGCACGGTTGCGTACCATCGTGGCTGCGCCCGGGCCAGACTCAATTCATCTTTTACCGCGCCTTGCTCCACGATCTGAACCGCCACGTTTTGCACCGAATTCGCCGTGATCGGCCGGTTGCCCCCAAAACGCACGAGCGTGCGCGGCGTGACGTAGACAACCGAACGGCGCTCGCGACCCGCTGGAATGTTGACGTGTGTCACTTCGCCCGTGAGCAATTGGCCATTGAAGAGAATGAAATATTTCAGCGCTAGCTCACTCGTGAATACTGGCGCCGCCGCAAATTCGACCTCCACTTCCAACCAACGGTCTGCCCCGCCCGGCGGATGTTGTTCGCCGCCAAAACTGAACTGCGGCGTCGGAATTAAGTTCTTCGTGATCTTCGTAATTTGAAAATCGCCGGGACCGCGCACCTGGGCCCCCCCGGAAAGCGGCGCGAACACCAGAATCGCGGCCAGAACAAACCGAAAATGTGTTTTCATAATTAAATGTCGATCTTGCAACTTATTTACGCTTGGTCAGTGGTTTTTAAGGATTCGCGAAAATACTCGATCGTTTTCTTAATTCCTTCCTCAAAACTCACTCGCGGTTCCCAGCTAAGAACTTTTTTTGCGCGTGTGATGTCCGGCTGTCGAACTTTCGGATCATCCACCGGCAACGGTTTATATTCAATTGTCGATCTTGCCCCGGTGATGCGGATGATTTCGTCGGCAAATTGTCTAATGGTCATCTCACGCGGATTGCCCAGGTTGACCGGCTCGTGAAAATCGCTCATCGCCAGTTTGAAAATTCCATCGATCAAATCGGAGACGTAGCAAAAGGAGCGCGTTTGCGAGCCATCGCCAAAAACCGTGAGCGGTTTTCCACTCAGCGCCTGCCCGATAAACGCCGGGACAACGCGACCGTCGCGCAAACGCATGCGCGGGCCGTAGGTGTTAAAGATGCGCACGATTTTGGTGTCGATGTGATGGTAGCGATGATACGCCATCGTGATCGCTTCGGCGAAGCGCTTCGCCTCATCATAAACGCCACGCGGCCCGATCGGGTTCACGTTGCCCCAGTAATCTTCCTTTTGCGGATGGACCAGCGGGTCGCCGTAACATTCCGAGGTCGATGCAAGAATGAACGAGGCCTTTTTGTCCTTGGCCAGGCCGAGCGTGTTATGGGTGCCGAGCGCGCCCACTTTCAAGGTCGGAATCGGCAGCTCAAGATAATCGATCGGGCTGGCCGGCGACGCGAAATGAAAGACGTAATCGATTTTCTCCTGCAGCAGGAAAATGAAATTGGAGACGTTGTGCTTGATAAACTTGTAATTTTCGTTGCCGGCCAGATGCCCGATGTTTGCCGTGTTGCCGGTGATAAGATTGTCGATCGCGATGACGCGATGACCTTCCCCCAGCAACCGATCGGTCAAATGCGACCCTAAAAAACCCGCCCCGCCAGTGACGACGGAAACAGGTTGCGGTTTCTTCTCGGCCATGCCGCGTTTTATCTAGCGGTTCGGGCGCGGGTTTGCGAGCAGGAAGTGGCAACGAAATGACGCATCAAGCCCAAATGCTCAAATGATGAAGAAGCAAGGCAAGCTTTCCGTTCGGCATTCGGATTTTGTCGTTCCTTCGTGCTTCGTCATTCGTCATTCGTCTATGATGTCGATCTTTTCTTGCGAGGCTGCAGAATGACTCGCTTTCAATCTGAAATCTGAAATCTTAAATCTGAAATGGCCATACGCATTTTATCCGGCATCCAACCGAGCGGCGTGCTGCACATCGGAAACTATTTCGGTATGATGCGACCGGCAATCGAGTTGCAGGCCGAGGGCGAAGCGTTCTATTTCATCGCCGATTATCATGCGCTCACCAGCGTGCGCGATCCGAAGGTGCTGCGCGAAAACAGTCGCCGCATTGCGCTCGATTTTCTCGCCTGCGGTCTCGACCCGGAACGCGGCGCGCTGTTTCGACAATCGGACGTTCCGCAAGTGACCGAATTGGCGTGGATCATATCGACGGTCGCACCAGTCGGCTTGCTCGAGCGGGCGCATTCTTACAAAGACAAGCTGGCGCGCGGCATGACCTCATCGGCCGGGCTGTTCAATTATCCCGTCCTGATGGCGGCCGACATTTTAATCTACGACAGCGATGTCGTGCCTGTCGGCAAAGATCAAAAACAGCACATCGAAATCACGCGTGATCTCGCGGTAAAAATGAACGAGACGTTCGGCCAGTCCGAGCCGGACGGGCGGGTTTTCAAGTTGCCCGAACCGCGCATTCAAGCCGCCACTGAAGTAGTGCCCGGACTGGATGGCCAGAAAATGAGCAAGAGCTATAACAACACCATCGATATCTTCGGGGACGAAAAAGAAACCAGAAAACGCGTCATGAGCATCGTGACCGATTCCACGCCGGTCGAAGCGGCGAAGGATCCAGCAAAATCGACAATCGTCCAGCTCTATTCGCTCTTCGCTTCCAAAAACGAAAGCGAAGAGATGCGCGAAAGATTTCGCAAAGGCGGCACCGGCTACGGCGATTTCAAAAAACAGCTCTTCGAAAAACTCTGGGGATTTTTCGCGCCAATGCGTAGACGCCGCGAAGAAATCCTAGCCGACAAATCGTACATCGAGAACGTCCTCGCCCGCGGCGCCGAACGCGCAAATCAAATCGCCGGTCAAGTCATGACCCGCGTCCGCGCCGCAGTTGGATTGAATTAATGCGACGGTCATAGACCGCCGCTGCAGTTGGATGAATGGCCACTCTGCGTTTTCACGTCGTTCCAAATGCGAAAGAGAACGAGGTGGTGGGCCGACATGGAGTTGCGATCAAGGTCAAGCTCCGCGCTCCGGCAGTGAAAGGAAAAGCGAACGCCGCGCTGCGTAGCTTTCTGGCCGAAGAATTGAATATCTCCGAAAGCAGGATCACGCTGGCAAGTGGTCAAAAGTCGCGCGAAAAACTGATTCGCTTCGACGCTTTGAGTGAAGAAGACGTCCGGAGGCGCCTCCTTTAAGACACCTTCGCTCCGTCTTTGAGCTCGGCGAAGATGAGGCGGCCGGCGGTAGTTTGCAGGGCGCTGGAAACGATCACTGTGGCTGTCTTGCCGAGATGTGGGCGGGCGTGATTGACCACGATCATTGTGCCATCGGGTAAATAACCGACGGCCTGATGCTGCTCGCGACCTTCCTTGAGGAGAGCGAGCTCGATTTCATCACCGACCACGAACACGGGACGCAGCGCGCGAGAGAGATCGGAAAGATTAAGCGCCGGCACCTGTTGCAGCCGCGCCACTTGACAAAGCGCCTGGTCGTTAGTGAGCAAGCTCGCTTGCAAGACCTTCGCTGTGCGCACCAGGCGAGCATCCACGCCCAGATCGACATCGTCGCTGCTCTCATGAATAGTCAATTCCACATCGCGCGAGCGCTGAAGATCGTTCAAAATTTCGAGACCGCGCCGGCCGCGCTCGCGCTTGGTCGGGTCGCGCGAATCGGCGAGCGCCTGCAGTTCGCCAAGCACAACCCTCGGCACGATCAGCGAGCGACTGAGAAAACCGGTTGCGCAAAGTTCGGCGATGCGTCCGTCGATGATGACGTTGGTATCGAGAACGAGCGGCTCATGTTGGGTGGTTTCACGGGCGAAACGCACATAGGGGATGATGAGCGAAAACTCATCGCGATTGCTGCGCATGGCCAGCATCATGCCGAGATAACCTAAAGTGCAATACACCACCAACCCGATCGCCCACTGCGTGGTGGGCGGGAGATAAATCAAAATCTGCGAGGCGGAAAGGAGTTTGGCGAAGACCCATCCCAGGAGCAGGCCAAACGTGGCCGAAGAAAATGCGCGCAGCGAAAATCCTTTGAGCAGCCGATCGATCAGTACGACGACCAATCCCAACAGCAGACCGATGACGACTCCCGGCCACATGCCTCCCTGCAATTCGGAGGAGGCGATAGCGCCAATTGCGGCGCAAAAAGTCACGAAGAGAACGCGCAGCAAATTGACCGTGAGCAGCGGCGTCATCAGTGTCCTCCAGTTTTACGGGCCGGTTTAGTCTGCTCACGGGCGCTCATGTCGATCTTGGCCGCGCTATCGCGATAAAACAAAACGCCGTGCGCGCGCAAGTTGCTGATGAGCGCGCGCAAATCATTCGCCAACTCCTGATTAGTCAAAAGCGCAGCGAGCAGGCCTTTACCTTGCGTCGCGGCCCGGATCACTTTCTGCAAATCGTCGGCCGCTTTTTTAGTCGAGTCCATCGTGGAATCGGCTTTCTCGATCACGCCATCGAGTTTCTTGGACGATTCCGCGAGCGCGCCGGTCGTTTCGCTCAAATGCTCGATGCTCGCCTTCAAGTTCTCCATGTTCGCCGGCGACAACGTTTCCTCATTTAAACGGTTAACCGTCGTGTGAAGATCATCCAGGACCTGGCCACCTTTACGCGTGAGATCATCAAGTCCGGTTTCACGCGCACCGCTGATGTAGGTATTCGGCGGGATGTACGTCTTCGGTTGTCCGGGCGGCATGGTCACATTGACAAAGCGGTCGCCGAGCAAGCCGGAACTTCCCACCGTGAACTTGCTTCCGGCGGGAACTTTGATGTAATCATAAATCTTTAGCGGCACGTCCACGCCATTGCCTTCGCGAACCATCCGCGGACCCTCGGCGACCTTTCCAATTTTCGCACCCGCGAGCAAAACATCGGAGCCTTTTAGGAGTCCGCTCGCATCGGTAAAGCGAATGGTGAGCGGATAATAAGTTTTAAAGCCTTCGCCGAGCCGGCCAAATTGCACGACCAGCGCGCCTAGCATGGCCAACCCGACAAAAACGAATGCGCCGACTTTGAATTCCAAACCTCGCTCGTGCCGATTCATTTGTTTCAAATTACATCCGCGCGCAAGATCGACAATTGCATTATCGCTGCTCTTCCGAACGTCCGAGCAAGAAATCCTGCAGAATCGGATCGGATGTTTGCTGAAGCTCGCCGGGTGTGCCGTTGAAATAAATCAGGCCTTCGTGCAAGTAAGCAATGTGATTGGCCACGTCGAATGCGCTCTTCATGTCGTGCGTCACGACAATGCTCGTCACACCAAAACGTTGCTGCAACCGCCGGATTAATCGGTTGATGCTGTCCGACACCACAGGATCGAGCCCCGAAGTTGGCTCGTCGTAAAGAATGCAGGATGGGCGCCGAACGATGGCGCGAGCCAGGCCGACGCGCTTTTTCATTCCTCCGCTCAAATTCACCGGCATTTTCTCTTCCTGGCCTTCCAGCTCCATTGTTTCGAGCATTTGGCGCACTTTTTCGCGCAGCACTTTCGGGTCGCGCTCGCCCGCTTCGCGCAAGGGAAAAGCAATGTTCTCTTCCACGGTCATCGAATCGAAAAGAGCCGCCCCCTGAAAAAGAATGCCGATCTTCGGGCGAATCATGGCTAGTTGTCGCTCGTTCAGGGCAATGATGTTTTGCTCTTCGACCCAGATTTGTCCCGCGTTTGGTTTCATCAATCCGACCAGATGTTTGAGCAAGACGCTTTTTCCGCCGCCGCTGCGGCCGATGATGGCCAGCGTTTCGCCGCGCGTCACATCGAGATCGACTCCGCGCAGAATATCCTGCTGACCAATGCGCTTCACGAGGCCGCGCACCGCGATCATTGAACCAACCTGTCGATCTTGCGACGTCGTCGTAGCTGCCGCCGGCGTTGTAGCGGCCGCCGTCTCTGGCGGCGGACCGCTTTGAACTGAACTCGTAACCAAATCGCTCATCGGTGTTCGATGCGAACAATCTCGCCTTGAAATGGCCATTCGTCAGCCGCTGAGGCCAGGCCTGCTCGCACAGGATTTTCGCGCACGTAATCCCATTTTTGTGAGTAACTCTCTGTATTTCGAATTACATGATCGAAGAATCCACGTTGCCAAAGCGTCATTGATAGCCCGCCGGGTAAATAATGTTGAGCAGCATCGTGAGAAAGAAATTGCAAATCAGGACTGCGAGCGAGCTGTTCACCACCGCCTCAGTCGTGGCGCGACCCACGCCCACCGCGCCCTCGCGCGCGGTCAATCCTTTGTGACAACTAATGAAGACAATCAGAATTCCGAAACAGAACGCTTTCGACAAGCCCATGATGATGTCGCGGTTCCGGGTCCAGCGCACCATGTTGGCCATGTAGTAGGTGCCGTTAATCTCGAGCAGGAAAATTGCAATAAAATATCCGGCGGCAATGCCGACGGCGATACACTCGGCCACCAGTAGCGGCATTGAAATCATCATGGCGAGAGCGCGTGGCACGACGAGATAATCGGTCGGATAAACCGCGAGCGCGCGCAACGCGTCGATCTGCTCGGTCACTTTCATCGTGCCAATCTCGGCTGACATGGCTGCGCCGACCCGACCCGCCACCATCAACGCCGTGAGGACCGGGCCAAGTTCGCGGCAAATCGCAACTGAAACCACTGCGCCAGTGGCGGATCCCATGCCGAGTTTGTTGAATTGGAAGAATGTCTGCGCCGAAAAAACCGCGCCGGTGAAGCCGCCCGTGATCACAACAACGACCTGCGAGAGCAAGCCGATCTCGACGATTTGATTGAGAAACAACTTCCAACGGAACTTGTGCGTGAAAATCGAACGCAATGTGTCCGCCGCGAGAAGCACAACTTCGCCGAGATATTGAAGAAACGACAGAAACGCGCCCCCCAACGCGTTGAAAAGACGGACGATCATCTGGACGAGCGCACGGTGACGATGCGTCGGGCTTGGTTCAAACGCTCAGCGGCTGCGTTTTTGATTTTGGGCGCAACTCCGACGGAATGGCGCCGATAAAGCGCGGATCGAGGTCGAGTTTCTTGAAGATGGCGCGAATTTCTCTGGCGGTAACCGTTGGTTCGTCGAGCTCGAGATAAACCAGATCGTGCTTGCTATCCACTTTGTAGCGCAGGCCGGGAATAGCTTCGAGCTGATGATCCAGCCCCAGGACCTTGTCCCGCAGTCCAGTCGCATAAACTTCCAATTCGATCATTTCCACAGAGAGTTTACGAATCAGTCGCAATCATGCAAAACGAGAAAATATTTTTCTCATCGGTGGTAGCGGCGGCTGTCCCCAGCCGCGCCTGCGCGTGAGGACACGCGCCTCTACAACAGTTGTAGGGTGGTCACTTTGACCGCCGGATTTATATAATCGGCGGCGAAGAGAGCCGCCCGATAATCAAAGACTTTTACGCGGAACGCTAATGTTTGCGCATCGCGCAAAGCTGCGATAAAAAGATGTCGATCCCAGTGATTGTCGATCTTACGAATGAAACGCGCGGTTAAATTCTTTTTTTGGATCGAGGTTTTTCTCGGCGCTCTTTTTTTTACAGGTTGCGAAACTATGCCGGAAGGAATTCAGCAGGCGAAGATCGCGATGGCGCAAAAAATCCAGGCCGAGCCGCTTGGAGATTATTTTATCGGCCGCCGTTATTACAAACCCGATTTCAAATTTTGGGGTTACGTGCGCCGGCCGGGTCAGCCGTGGAGCACGGCGCAGTTGGTGATGTTAAATGAAAAACAAAAAATCGCGCCCGATCGCGAACAATTGAAGTTTGGCAGCGACGACAATTACGAATACAAACTCTACGGCGACTTCAGCGGCGACAAAGTTTACGAGCCCGCCAGCAACACCATCTATCCGGAGTTTATTTTGAAGGGTTACGAATTGATCTCGACGAATCCAACGCCAATTTTTAAAAGTCAGTATAGCGGCCGTGCCCAGGCGGCGGAAAGTCGCTATCAAATCGAGAAACCGGAGTAACGAATTTGTCATTCCGAGCGAAATCGAGGAATCTCTTCTGTATTAGTCCGGCGCGCCGTATGATTTTTAAACAGCAAGAGATGTTTCGACTCCGTTCGACATGACAAAAGCTGCGAGCGCCTCGAAACAAAAAGACACGCTCGCTGGGGAATTTTTGCGTTATCTCGCGGTAGAGAGAAACGCATCGCCGCGCACGCTCAAGGCATACCGGCAGGCACTGGAGGCCTTTCGCGTTAAAAACAAAACGCCCTGGAAAAAATGCAGGGCGGACGATTTTCGTGACTATTTGTTTGCGCTGATGAAGCGCGCACAAGCGCGGTCATACGTTCGCTTGCAGTTTTCCGCGCTGCGAAGCTTCTATCGATTTTTAACCGAGCGAAAAAAATTGCGGCACGATCCAGTGCGCGAGCTGCAACTGCCGAAGATCGGCAAGAAACTTCCGCTCGTGCTCACGAAACAGCAAATCGAGGAGCTGCTGGCTGCGCCGCTCAAGATCGTAAAGAATCGCGCTGCACCGGTTTGGATGCCGTTGCGCGACGTCGCGATTATGGAGCTTTTTTACAGCAGCGGTTTGCGCTTGAGCGAACTGACGGATCTCGATGTTGCCGATGTCGATCTTTACACCGAGTCGGTACGGGTCTTCGGCAAAGGCCGTAAAGAACGCATTTGTCCGGTTGGTTTTCCGGCGCTCGAAGCGATCTCGCGTTATCGCGCGATGGCGAACGTGCATTCCGGGCCGCTCTTCATAAATAAATTTCGCAAACGAATATCCACGCGCTCTATTTGGCTCGCGCTCAAACGCTACTTGCGACACACATCGATTCCGATTTCGATCAGTCCGCACAAATTGCGTCACAGTTTTGCGACGCACATGCTGGATCGCGGCGCCGATCTGCGCAGCGTGCAAGCGTTGCTCGGCCACGCGAGTCTTTCCACGACGCAAATTTACACGCATGTCACTGTCGAGCGGCTAAAGAAAGCCTACGCGGACGCGCATCCGCGGGCGTAAGATCGACATGTAACTCAGGCGTCTCGCCTGAATTTCAGATTACAGGCTGAAACCTGTGTTACGTCAGCTCGCACTGGCGGCAGCGCCGTGTGGCTCGGCCACGTGGAAGGCCAGTTTTCCTTCGGCCGCCGTGACCTCGACGCGGTCGCCCGCTTTAATGTTGCCTCTGAGCAATTCTTCCGCGAGCGGGTCCTCGAGGTAACGTTCCACTGCGCGGCGCATCGGACGCGCGCCGTAGTTTGGATCGTAACCTTTTTCGATCACGAACTCGTGCGCGGCGGTGTCGAGCATGATCTCGATCTCTTTCAGCTTGAGCCGGCCCTTCACTTTCGCCACCTCAAGATCGACAATGCGCATCAAGTCCGGCTTGCCGAGCGAGTGGAAGACGATGATTTCGTCGAGCCGGTTGAGAAACTCGGGTTTAAAGACGCGCTTGGTTTCTTCCATAATCTTGTCGCGCATCGAATCGTAATCGTGTCCTTCGCGCGGCGCGCCGAAACCCATAACCGTTTGCTTCTTGAGCAACTCGGCACCCACGTTGGAAGTCATGATGATAATCGTGTTTCGAAAATCGATCTTTCGGCCTAACGAATCGGTAATTTTCCCGTCTTCGAGAATCTGGAGAAGCAAATGCATCACGTCCGGATGCGCCTTTTCGATTTCGTCGAAGAGAACAACCGAGTACGGCCGGCGCCGCACGGCTTCGGAAAGTTGGCCGCCCTCCTCATAGCCAACGTAGCCCGGTGGCGAGCCGATTAGCCGCGACGCAGTGAATTTTTCCATGTATTCCGACATGTCGATCTGAATGAGCGCATCGGAATCGCCGAACATGAATTCCGCCAGCGTGCGCGCCAGATAGGTTTTGCCGACGCCAGTCGGGCCGAGAAAGACAAATGAACCGATCGGGCGTTTCGGATCTTTCAGGTCGGCGCGGGAGCGGCGCAAAGCTTTGCTGATGGCGGTGACCGCTTCGTCTTGACCGATAACCCGCAGTTTGAGCTCCGACTCCATCTTGAGCAACTTTTGCATTTCCTCCTGCTCCATTCGCTGGAGCGGCACGCCGGTGACTTTCGAGATGATATGCATCATATCGTCGGCCGTGACGACGACCTGTTTTTCTTCGCGCTCCTCGCGCCACTTGGTCAAAATTGTCTCGAGCTTTTCCTTGGTTTGCTTCTCTCTGTCGCGGAGGGCGGCCGCTTTTTCAAAATCCTGCGCTTTGATGGACGCTTCCTTTTCGAGCCGGATCTCTTCGATTTCCTTCTCGATTTCCTTAACATCAGGCGGCCGCGTCATCGCATTGATGCGTGCGCGCGCGCCCGCTTCGTCCATGACGTCGATGGCTTTGTCGGGCAGAAAACGGCCGGTGATATATCGCTCGGAAAATTTGACTGCCGTCTCGAGCGCTTCGTCGGTGAGCTTGGCTTTGTGATGCGCTTCATATTTTGGCCGCAAGCCTTTCAAAATCTCGATTGCTTCATCGACAGTAGGCGCATCGACCTTCACCGTCTGAAAACGACGCTCGAGCGCGGCATCTTTCTCGATGTACTTGCGATATTCGTTCATCGTCGTCGCGCCGACGCACTGCAGTTCACCGCGGCTCAAAGCCGGCTTGATAATGTTGGAAGCGTCCATCGCGCCTTCGGCCGAGCCCGCACCGACGATGGTATGCAGCTCGTCGATAAAGAGAATGACGTTCTTGGAGCGACGGATTTCATCCATCACCGCCTTGATGCGCTCTTCGAACTGGCCGCGATATTTGGTTCCGGCGACCATCAGCGCGAGATCGAGCGTGACCACTCGTTTGTCGCGCAATAGTTCCGGCACATTGCCATTCGCAATCTCCTGGGCGAGACCTTCCGCGATCGCGGTCTTGCCGACACCGGCTTCACCGATCAGGACTGGATTGTTCTTTGTCCGCCGGCAAAGCACTTGAATGACGCGCTCGATTTCATTGTGGCGCCCGATTACCGGGTCAAGCTCGTCTTTTTTCGCCAGGTCGGTGAGATCGCGGCCAAATGCCCGGAGCGCGGGAGTCTTGACGTCTTTCTTCGTCGGCTCGCCGCCTTCCTGCTCGGATTCGGGCGGAGTGAAATTAGGATCGAGCTCTTTAAGAATCTCATTCCGCGTTCGCTCGATGTCGACTTCAAGACTCTTGAGCACCCGGGCCGCGACGCCTTCACCTTCGCGCAAAAGGCCGAGCAAAATGTGTTCGGTGCCAACATAGGAATGATTGAGCGCTTTGGCTTCCTTACCAGCAAGGGCGAGCACTTTTTTCACCCGCGGAGTGTAGGGGATGTTGCCGACCATCTTGGTTTCGGGTCCGGAGCCAACCTGCTTCTCCACTTCCATGCGCACAGTCTCAAGATCGAGCCCCATTTTCTGCAAAACGTTCACCGCCACGCCCTGCCCCAGTTTGATTAGACCAAGAAGCAGATGCTCGGTGCCGACGTAATTGTGATTGAACCGGTCGGCTTCCTTGCGGGCAAGCGCCAGGACCTGTTGAGCGCGTGGCGTAAAATTATTCATTGTTCGATGGCCCGGCAGTCGAACCATTGCCCGACTCCCTCGCCATTTTACTGATATCAGGTTTGGGGAAGACTTTCAAACGCTCCCGGATAATTTGCGCGCGAAGATGATCGCGTTCTTCCGCGTTCAATTTTTGCTGCGAGCTTTTTTGCAAATGCGCCGGCTGCGTATCGATAAACAGTTCGTCGATCGGCAGACGTCGATCTTCCGGAAACGCGCCAAGATCGACACCGAGTTTGATGATCGACAATAAATTGAGCGCTTCTTTCGAACTCATGGCGTGCGCGTAAGTCAAGACGCCATAAGCGCGGCCGATCTGGTCCCAAAGCGTGTTCGATTTTTTCTGGATCAAGACCTGGCGCGCGTCGTGTTCCTTTTCGATGATCGTCTCGATCACTTTACTCAGGCGACCGATGATTTCGTCTTCCTTTTCGCCGAGGGTCGTCTGGTTTGAAATTTGGAAAAGGTTGCCCATCGCCTCCGTGCCTTCGCCATAAAGACCGCGCACGGCGAGACCGATTTTGCTCACCGCTTGAATAACTTGATTAATCAATTCGCTTAAGACGAGACCGGGCAGATGCAACATCGCGGAAGCGCGCATGCCGGTGCCGACATTCGTTGGGCATGCCGTTAGATATCCAAGGCGCTGGTCGTAGGCGAACTCCAATTTGTGCTCAAGCGTGCTGTCCACTTTATCGACAAGTTTGAACGCAGCTTTGAGTTGCAAGCCGGAGCGGATCGATTGCATTCGCAAATGATCTTCTTCGTTGATCATGATGCTGAGCGTCTGGCGGCGATTCATCACTACCGCGCTCCCCACACCTTTGGCGGCGTGCTCGCGGCTAATCAGATGGCGCTCGACTAAAACCTGCTTCTCCAGCGCGGAGAGGTCTTGCAGCGATTCCGCAAATGAATCCTGCATTTCCGGAAGCTCTTCCACCCGCGGCTTGATCAGATCGAGAATCGCCATGCGCTCGGCTTTTTTTGCCCAGCCGGGAAAAGCGCGATCGCGCAGGTTGCGTGCGATCCGCACGCGGCTGCTGATCACAGTTTGGTGATGCGGACCTTCGCCACGGAGCCATTCTCCGCCGGTCGACATAACATTGGCGAATTTCACAGCGAATTGGTGAGCTGGTGCTCGAGTTGTTTGATTTGATCGCGCAGCGAAGCGGCGGTCTCGTAATTCTCGTCGGCGACAGCTTTTTCCAGGCTCTTGGTCAATGTGCGCATACGGTCGCTCAATTCCAGGACGCGATGCGCGCGTTGCGGTAATTTGCCGACGTGCTCCGTGCCTTTGTGCATCGCTTTGAGCAACGTGTTCAATCCTTCGGCGAAGGTGATGTAGCATGCGCTGCATCCGAGCCGACCGGTCTTTTTGAAATCCGCCTGTGTGAAACCGCATACCGGACATTTTTGCGTCGGCGCACCCTTCTCGATTTCTTCCGCGGCGCCAATGCCAAGCAGCAAATCGGCGAGTGCAAATCCAGTCGGGTCCTGCACGCCTTTTTCTTTCGAGCAAGCGTCGCAGAGATTCACTTTCTGCATCTTGCCTTCCAGAATTTGGGTCAGGAAGACGGTTGCATCATTGCATTTGCAAACGTCGCACAGCATTTCTCTAAATTAGACCTAAATCGCGTGAAAAATTCAACCCTGAGTCTCGTTGAGCACCTTTCGCGCCGAATCGATCACGCCGGGAATTCAATTATAAATTGGCGTGCCGGTTTCGCGCGTTAATTGCCGGAACCGAGCGATAATGCGCGCGCTGATCGGGCCCGGCTTTCCATTTCCAATCGGCCGCCCGTCGGCCTTGATTACAGGGATTACCTCCGCCGCAGTTCCGGTGAGGAAACATTCGTCCGCAATGAAAACATCGTGCCGCGTAATATCGGCTTCCGCAACTTTCATCCCGAGTTCCGCCGCAATCTCGAAAATGACCGAGCGCGTAATTCCGCGCAAGGCTCCCGCTGTAATCGGCGGTGTGAAAATCTGGCCGCGCTTAATGATGAAAACATTGTCCGCGGTGCACTCGGCCACGTTTCCCGCGTCATTCAACATCAGCGCTTCGTCCGCGCCAGCGAGGCTCCCCTCGATCCGCGCCATTACGTTGTTCAAATAATTGAGCGACTTGACCGCCGGATTGAGCGCGCCGGGATTCGTGCGCCGCGTCGCGCACGTCACCACCGTCAATCCGCTCTGATAAACAGACTCGGGATAAAGTGTAACCGTCGTCGCGATGATAATTACGCTCGGCCGTTTACATTGCTCCGGATTCAAGCCGAGATTGCCAACGCCGCGCGTGACCAGCAAACGAATATAACCTTCGCGCAAATTGTTCTGCCGGATCGTTTCGAGGAGCGCAGCCGTCATTTCGCGCATCGACATCGGAATTTCGAGGCAAATCGAGCGCGCCGAATCCCAAAGCCGCGCGAGATGCTCTTCCAGCCGAAAGACGCGGCCGTTGTAAAAACGAATGCCCTCGAAAATTCCATCGCCATAAAGGAGACCGTGATCGAACACGGAAACCTTCGCGTCTTTCTCCGGATAAAATTTCCCGTCAATGTAAATTTTGGATTCTTTCGCGACGGACGTTGCACGCGCGTGCGTCTCAACCGCCAGTTTGACCGCGGGCTTTGCGGTCGTTTCCTCTGTTTGTGGTTCGTCAATCACCATCCCGTCAGCAGTTGCAGTTTTCATAGTCACAGAAAAATCTCGGTGGTTCACTGCGCAATTCAAGCGGCAAATGATTTACTGCAAAACGCCGTCTTTGATCTGCAACTGGCGATCGCCGCGCGCGGCCAGACGCGTGTCGTGCGTCACCACGAGCAGCGTTTTGTTTCGTTCACGCGCCACGCTCAATAAAAGATCGACAATCGCATCGCCAGTTTTTGAATCGAGGTTCCCAGTTGGTTCGTCCGCAAAAATGATGTCCGGATCGTTCGTCAACGCGCGCGCGATGGCCACGCGCTGTTGTTCACCGCCGGAGAGTTCCGCCGGTAAATGCTGCATTCGCTCGGCAAGACCAACCGCTTTCAAACTTTCCTTCGCCGCGTCGCTTCTCGATCCTGCTCCGATCATTGCAGGCAGCGAAACATTTTCCAGCGCAGTCAGTTCCGGCAGCAAAAAATATCCCTGGAAAACGAAACCCATTTTTCTATTGCGCAGGCGCGCCTGCGAGGCCGAGCTCTCATTATAAAGCAAGCGTCCTTCGAATTCCACCGTGCCAGATTCCGGGCGTTCCAAACCGGCGAGCGTGTAAAGCAATGTCGTTTTGCCCGCCCCGGAAGCACCGCAAAGGAAAACCGCTTCGCCATGCGCAATCTCCATCGAAATGCCGCGCAGCACTTCAATCCGCCGCGGGCCCATTCGGAAAGACTGGAACAAATCGCGCGCGATCAATTGCGGAGTCACTGCCTGCATCGGTCAAGTATTGCTCGCGTTCTATCTGCCGCAAACGCGACGCGAGCACAAGAGTGGTATCTGGCGCGATGCCGGTGCATGCGCATCTTTCGATACGTAAAAAGCCTCCCGCGGATTGCTGCGGCGGCTTTCAAGGTCAGAATCTGCTCAAGCTAATCCCAACGATGACAGTGTCGGCCGATCAATTGCCGAAGTTATATAGAGTCCGTGATCGCGTTGATAATCCGCAACGGCGGCACGCGTAAGCGGCCCAAGCAGACCGTCCACCTCGCCGCGATAATAACCTTGCTGTTGCAGGGCGGCCTGCGCGTTGGCGATCACCTGATCGGGTGGCAAATTGTGATAACCGTAGATCGGTCCGTCATACGGATAATACGAGTAGCCGGGGTCGTAGCCCCAAGCGGGATACCAGTAGCCGGCGTCCCAGTAGTACCAGCCACCGAATACGAAAATGATGCGGTTGTAGTGGCTCGACCACCAAGTCCGGTCGTGCCATTGGGACGTATAATTTCGAAACACCGTGTAATTTGAGCCTTGCCAACTTTGGCTCCCTTGAATGCGGCGGTTCGCTTGGAACTTGGTACTTGCAATTGTCGCGCTCGGCTTCCTTGGCAGGTTGAAGTGCTGGGCTTGGAACTTCTTGCCTGCCGGACCACCTGCCACAGCTGGTTTACCCGCTTTCGTCGGCTTGCCCGCTATCTTTGCCTTGCCCACTCCCGAGGGCTTGCCTGCTCCCGACGGCTGGCCCGTTATCTTTGCCTTGCCTGCTCCCGATGGACCACCCACCGTCGTCGGTTTGCCGGCTCCTTTTCCGGCCGGTTGCGAAACTTGCCCAGCGTGCGCAGCCTTTTTCTTCGATTTTTCCTCCTTCTTTTTCCCTTGTTCCTCACCAAGCGCGACGCACGCGAGTGCAAGACTGCAAATTAAAACAAGAAACGTTCTCATAAGTTTTTTCCTTCTGGGTTGTTAGACATTTCGAGGTCCGTATTTATTCGACGTGCTGCAAGGCTTTGCGGATTCGCAAACTCCGGCAGCCAAAGAAATCGCCCCGGCGCTCTGATGTAATCTGAATTTGATTACACCATGCCTAACGAAGCCAGTGTTGGCTCATCGATTGCGGAGGTGATGTAGAGGCCTTGATCGCGCTGATAATTAGCGATCGCGGCACGAGTGAGTGGTCCGAGAACACCGTCCACTTCCCCTTGGTAATAACCTTGCGCTTGGAGCGCGGCCTGCACGTTGGCAATTACCTGATCGGGCGGCAAGTCGTTATAGCCGTAGATCGGCCCATCGTAAGGGTAGATGCTGTTTGGATCATAGCCCCAGGCCGGGAACCAAAAACCAGCGTCAAAAAAGAAAAAGCTATCAACATTATTGATTACGATTACGACGATCCGATTGTGGTGCCGTCTCCACCAATTCGCGTCGTGCCATTGTGGCGTGTAGTTTCGAAAGGCCGTATAACTTGAACCTTGCCAGTTTTGGCTTCCCGCAATGTGACTGCCTTGTTTGAACGTCACGCTTGTTACTGCCTGACTCGACTTCGTTGGCAAATTGAAGTGCTGCGGCTTGAACGGCTTGCCAGCACCACCTGCCACCGCTGGCTTACCCACGCCTGTCGGCTTGCCTGCTCCCGCTGCTTTACCGACGCCTGTTGGCTTACCGACACCGGTCGGTCTGCCAGCTCCAGTTGGTTTGCCAACTTCTGTCGGCCTACCCACGCCCGTCGGGCCTCCCGTTGGCGCAAACCCGTGCTGCTGTGGGCCGCCCCCGCCGCTTATCGCGTGCCCGCCCGGAGCAGTTCCATGTTGCAAGGTTTGCACCGATTTGGTCGACTTTTTCTTTGGCGCCGGGCTGCCTTGCTGCCCTTGCCCTTGCGCGTCATACGCAACGAAAGTCAACGCCAGACAGCTGGCCAAAACAAAAAACATTTTCATAATTATCTGCCTCCAGGGTTCTTTGACATTTGGAGTTTCATAATTATTCAACCCCATTTTCCTCGAGTCGTTGCTGTCGAACTGCCTCAAAAAGCACAACCGCGACAGCAGTGGCGAGGTTCAGGCTTCGCGTCCCATGCATCGGGATGGTAATGCAATTGTCGATGTTCGCGCCCAGCAACGGTTCCGGCAGACCCTTTGTTTCGCGGCCGAAAACGAGGAAATCGCCACGATGAAATTTGACGTCGTAATAACCACAGCCGGCCTTCGTCGTTAGAAAAAAATAGCGGACGCCCCCTGGTTGCGCGCATTGCAATTCCTCAAACGAATTCCAGGTCCGCACGTCGACTTCATTCCAATAATCGAGGCCCGCGCGCTTCAATTGTCGATCTTCCAACGAAAAGCCGAGCGGCTTTACCAGATGCAAAGTGGAATCTGTCGCAAGACAAAGCCGTCCCACGTTCCCCGTGTTCGGCGGAATCTCCGGCTCAATTAGAACGACGTTGAACATTGGTGGATCGGCCGCTCCGCGGGCGATCTTAAACAAACGCGGCTTTGCCGCCTGAATTTACCATCGAGCAAGGGACTGCTCGATCCACCTATTTAATTTTGCTCGCGACGAATTTCTCCAGCTTCACCACGTCGGCTGCAAATTTGCGAATGCCTTCGGCCGTCTTTTCCGTCGCCATCGCGTTGTCATTCACGAGATAGCGGAATTTTTTCTCGTCCAGTTCGAGTCGCTGCACGTCAGCTTTCTTCGCCTTTTCCGGATCAAGCTTGCGCTCCACCGACTCGTGCGACTCGGAAAGCTCCTTCATCAATTCCGGACTAATGGTGAGCGCGTCGCAACCGGCCAGTTCGAGAATCTGACCGACGTTACGGAAACTCGCACCCATCACTTCGGTCGCATAACCGAACTTTTTGTAATAGTTGTAAATTTCCTGAACAGATTGCACGCCTGGATCTTCCGGCCCCGCGTAGTCGCGTTTGTTTTCTTTTTTGTACCAATCGTAAATCCGCCCCACAAACGGCGAGATCAACTGGACCTTCGCCTCAGCGCAGCGCACCGCCTGCGGCAGCGAAAACATCAGCGTCAGGTTGCACTTGATTCCCTCCTTTTGCAGTTGCTCGGCCGCGTTAATCCCCTCCCAGGTCGATGCAACTTTGATCAACACGCGTTCGCGGGGAATTTTGCGCTCTTCGTAAAGTTTCACGAGTTGTCGCGCTTTTTTGATCGAACCCTCGACGTCGAAGGAGAGGCGCGCGTCTGTTTCGGTCGAGATGCGACCTGGGACAATTTCCAAAATGTCGCAGCCAAATTGCACGAGCAGATGGTCGATGATGTCTTCGACCTGTGCGGCGCCGCTCAAGCCTGACTTCTTGCGATCAGCCAAAACTTCCTCGAGCAAATGACTGTATTGCGGTTTTTGGGTCGCGGCATAAACCAGACTCGGATTCGTCGTCGCGTCCTGAGGTTTGAATTCCTTGATCGATTCAAAATCAGCCGTGTCAGCCACGACCTTGGTAAATTTTTTGAGCTGTTCGAGTTGGTTCAGCTTCGTTTTCTTCTCTTCAGCGACAGCCGTGCTCATGATTTCTGCTCCTCCGTTGTGATCGAGCGCCTGCCGCTCGACACACTCTCAGCGTAAGCCCGCGAAGCTGGATCGACAATCAAAAATGGCCGGCTAGATAGACAAGAGTTAAGCCGAAACCGCCGGGCGCGATTCGGCCGGGCGCTTTGAGCCGAGCGCGGCGCGCACGAAATTATTTCCCAGCTCCCACATCGGACCTGGGAACTTGCGGCAATCGCTTAGCACGTCGTCGAGCGCGCTGACAAACAAGTCGATCTCGCGCTCGCCAATGATGAGTGGAGGCAGAATTTTCAGAACGTCCATCGCGTGTCCCGCCACTTGCGTGAGAATGCGATGCTTGCTCAGCATTTGCGTCACGACCATTTGCGCGAAAAGCACCTTGTCGATCTTGTGCAAAAACTTCCACGCCATCTTCAATTTGAATTCCTGGGGCTCATGAAATTCAATCGCAATCATGAGTCCTTTGCCGCGCACCTCCTTGATGAAGGAATGCTTTTCGCGCAACATGTCGATCTTGTGCATGAGCAACGCGCCCATTTTCGCCGAATTTTCGATCAAATTTTCGGAATCGATCACTTCGAGTGAGGCCAGTCCGCACGCCATCGCGAGATTATTGCGGCCAAACGTAGTCGAATGCACCACGCAACGATCCATGCGGCTGAAAGTCTTTTGGTAAATTTCGCGCCGCGTCACAATCGCGCCGCACGGCACGTACCCTCCGCTAAGCGTCTTGGCCAGCGTGATAATGTCCGGCTCAAGATCCCAATGTTGAAAGCCAAACATTTTCCCGGTGCGGCCAAGTCCGGTCTGCACTTCATCAGAGATGAGCAGCGTCCCGTATTTGCGGCAAAGTTCCTGCGCGCGAACGAAGAAATCGGTCTTAGGCGATTTACAGCCTTTGCCCTGAACAGTCTCAATGACGAATGCCGCGACGTCGCGCGAACGTAATTGTCGATCTAGCGCGTCCAGATCATCGAGCGGCACGCGCGCGTCGAATCCTTCCATCAACGGCCCGAAACCTTCGGTGAAACTTTCGCAGCCCATCAACGAAAGCGAGCCGAGGCTCAGCCCGTGAAACGCGCTTTCCAGCGAGATGACGCGTTTTCTTTCGGTCGCGGCACGGGCAAATTTCAGAGCGCCTTCCATCGCCTCCGTTCCCGAGTTGCAAAAGAAAACCGCATCGAGATGCGGCGGCGTGCGTTTTGTGATCGCTTCCGCCAGCAAACCGCTCAGCAGAGAGCAATCCATTTGCACCATGTTTGGAAGATCGAGATCGAGCACGTCGCGGATCCCCTGTTTCACCACGGGATGATTGCGCCCGATGTTAAAAACGCTGTAGCCGCTCAGGAAATCGAGATACGCGGCGTTATCCATGTCGTAGAGATAGGCGCCTTCCGCTCGCGCGTAGACTTTATCGAATCCGATGACGCGCTGCGCGGCGACGAGCGTGCGGTTGATGTGCCGCTCGTGCAGTTGGTAATTTTCGCCCAGCCGCGCGGCGACCATTTCTTTCAGGTCAAAAGCCATATGAAATGGTCTGCGATATCAGCACGAAACGCAACTGTTACGGGTCCCAATCCTGATAAGCCTGGTGAGCGCCCGTCTCCAAGTTGGTCTTTCCTGGTGAATGTCGTTCCAGCTGCGTGGCCAACCATTGGAACCACTCAAAAGTTTTCTGTGAACCGCTGCGCTGGCGTTCTTCTTCAACGTAGGGCCGCAATTTACGCCAAGCGAGACGAACTGTGCCGCCGACGAGATCCGCTACCACACGCAATGGAACGATTCGGGCATAAACCGAATATCCAAGTCCCTCCAGAATTACGCCAACTGAGTGAGCGGCGTTCAGCACACTTGCGTCGGCTTCGATCGCCGAAGCGTTCGAACCATCCGGGATACTGTGCACCGCAATCATCGACCTCATCCACTCTGGCGACAAGATCGCCTGGACGGCAGCGTAAGCCGCACGTTCTTGCCGCGCCCGTCGCGACCGCTGTGCTTCAACCAGCCCGAAAGCGACTCCCGTGATAACGGTGAGAGCGGTCGCCACATTGGCAATCGTACTGAGTTCCACGTCTGTATTCTTCTCCCAGATAGCGGAAATGAAAAGCCGCAGGATCCAAACGGACCCTGCCGCTTCGGTTTGCCCCAAAGCAGTTTCGCTTAGTCTTCGTCAAGCACCACACGCTTGGCAGCGTGCATCTGGCCTCTCGAAGTGTAAACAATCACGCGACTTCCCGGCCTGATCAGATGTTCGTCGATTTTCCTGCCGGCCTTGTTGACGTAATGAGCTGTCTTGCCGAGCACGTAACTGATCGGATTGCTCTCCCTTTCAGTACGAACGACGATTCTTTTACCAGGCTCGTAGGTAGTTACTGTGCCATGCGTGCTCGTGGTGGTTTCCGTTGTCGTCGTGCTTGTTTGCGCGAACGCCAGTGGCGCAACCAGTGCGCAAGCGAAAGCGATAATTGTCTTCTTCACGATGACGCCCCCCCTTTTTTTAATTGTTGATGTTCTATTGAAGCTTCGCGGCTCGCGTATTCGGCGGACGGCTCTACGCACATTTTTCGTCCCCTCCTTTTGGTCCGCGCCGCGACGATAGTACTGAAATTACAAGAAAGCCGCAGGATCCACCTGGGACCCTGCGGCTTTGAGTTTGCGAATTAGTTTCGCTTAATCTTCGACAACCACGTGCTCAACCACGCGCTTTTCAGTAGGGCCAGTGTAATACACTCGCACCTTCTGACCGGCGCGCAGCGGCGCCGTCACGATCTTACCAGCTCCATCGACGATGCGCGCAGCCGTGCCAAGCGCAAAACTGACCGGTCCCTGCTCGCTCTTGACCACGATCGTCTTCCCGGGTTCGTAGGTAGTCACCGTACCTGCCGAGTAGGTCGTTGTGGTTTCGGTCGTAGTCGCCGGCGCCGCGGCTGTGGTTGTCTGTTCCGTTGTCGTTGTGCTCGTTTGGGCGAACGCCACAGGCGCGATCATCGCACAGGCGAGCGTAATCATACTTTTTTTCATCCTATCCTCCGTTTGTGTTAAGGCCTCGGCCATAGACCGAGGCACGGCCGTGTTACGAAATGCGGCCTTTTCTGTTAGACTGCTCACGGAGTGTCGCTATTCGACTAAATTTCAACATTTTGTGCGATTGAGAGCACGCGCAGATTCGCTAACGTGCCCTTGTCGATGACACTTTCGACTCCGAAAGATTTCGCGGGCCCCGATAATTTCGGGGTTCTCGATCCAGCCGTCACGCCCAAGCTCGTGGCAGAGCACGGACTGACGCCGGAGGAATTCGAGCGCATTAAAAAAATTCTCGGCCGCGAACCGAATTTTACCGAACTCGGAATTTTCTCGGTGATGTGGAGCGAGCATTGCTCCTACAAGAACTCGCGGCGGGAGCTGAAGAAATTGCCGACGACCGGCCCGAACATTCTTGTCAAAGCCGGCGAGGAAAATGCCGGGGTCGTCGATATTGGCGATGGCTGGGCAATCGCGTTTAAGATCGAGAGCCACAATCACCCCAGCGCAATCGAACCGTTTCAAGGCGCGGCCACCGGCGTCGGCGGAATCATTCGCGACATTTTTACGATGGGCGCGCGGCCCGAGTTTTGTCTGAACTCCCTGCGCTTCGGGCCGATAGTGGGGCAAGTTTGTAACTTGCCCGCCAATAAAGATCGCAAGTTGAAAACTTGCACCACGATAGTAACTAACCGCCGCCTTTTCACCGGCGTTGTTTCCGGTATTGCGCACTACGGAAATTGTATCGGCATCCCGACAATCGGCGGCGAAATTTATTTCGACGAAAGCTTCGAGGGCAATCCGCTCGTAAATGTTTTTTGCCTCGGCGTGCTGCGATATGAACAACTGGCGCGGGGGGCCGCCAAAGGAATTGGCAATCCCGTTTTTTATGTTGGCGCGGAGACCGGACGCGATGGTTTGGCCGGTGCGACATTTGCCTCGCGTGAGCTGACTGAAGAATCACGCGAAGATCGCCCGGCCGTGCAAGTGGGCGATCCGTTTAAGGAAAAACTTTTACTCGAAGCATGTCTTGAACTTCTCGCGCGCGATGCCGTTGCCGGCATTCAAGACATGGGCGCCGCCGGTCTCACTTGTTCGACGTGCGAGACCGCAAGCCGCGGCGGCAGCGGCATCGAAATCGATCTGGCCAAAGTTCCCAAGCGCGAGCCGGGCATGACCCCGTATGAAATTTTACTGAGCGAGTCGCAGGAGCGCATGTTGATCATCGCCAAACGCGGGCAGGAGAGCGTCGTCCGCGAAATCTTCGACAAATGGGACGTGCCTTGCGCCGAAATCGGCCGCGTCACCGACGACGGCATGATGCGCGTCCGCAATAACGGCACGATCGCCGCGGAAATTCCGGCCAAGCCGCTCACCGAAGAAGCGCCGCTTTATGAACGGGAGGCAAAACCGCCTGTAGCCACGCGCCTGTGGCGCGTCTCGGGTGGACGGCCGACAAGGCTGTGGCCACAGAACCTGCCCAAGATCGACAATCACCAAGCGCTCCGTCAATTGCTGCGCGATCCGACCATCGCGTCAAAAAACTGGGTCTATCACCAATACGATCACAGCGTGCGCACCGGTACAATCGTGAAGCCCGGCTCGGATGCAGCCGTATTTTTTGTTCGTTACGCGAACAAAATTCTGGCCGCGACCACCGATTGCAATTCGCTCTATTGCGCGCTGGATCCGCGCGAGGGTGGCAAAGCCGCCGTTGCTGAAGCCGCGCGCAATCTCACATGTTCCGGCGCGAAGCCGCTCGCCGTCACCGACAATTTGAACTTCGGCAATCCCTACAAACCGCAAAATTTCTGGCAACTGCGCGAAGCGGTGGAAGGCATCGCCGAAGCTTGCCGCGCCTTCGGCACGCCGGTCACCGGCGGCAACGTCTCTTTATATAATGAAAGCCCGGCCGGAGTGGTCGATCCGACGCCGACCATCGCGATGGTCGGCTTAATCGATAACGAGCGGCACATCACAACGCAATGGTTCAAAAATGACGGCGACGCGATCATTCTCGCTGGCGAAATCGGCGACGACTTGGGCGGTTCGCAATTCTTGAAAGTTTGCCATGGCCGCAAAGAAGGTCCGCCGCCACATGTCGATCTTGCCCACGAAATCAAAATTCAAAACGCGGTGCGCGATTTGATTCGGGAGGGCCTGGTCAAAAGCGCGCACGATTGCAGCGAGGGCGGTCTCGCTGTTGCCCTCGCAGAATGCTGCTTCAATCCCGAAAAGCTTTTTGGCATCGATGTCGATCTTGATGGTAGCCACAGCCCTGCGGGCCGTCGGGAAGAAACGTGCCGCAGGCACGTGGCTACAGTTCTCTTTAACGAGTCGCAATCGCGGATTGTAATTTCGACCGCCCCCGCGAATCTCGAAAAGACGATGTCGATCTTGCGCGAGCGCGACGTTCC
>Ga0209055_1000471_pt1 | contig 28271 bp, 27 predicted proteins | sample GraSoiAngelo_110_FD_185875 | JGI IMG/M metagenome (GOLD analysis project Ga0209055, IMG submission 185875) | Grasslands soil microbial communities from the Angelo Coastal Reserve, California, USA - 14_0903_12_30cm (SPAdes) (version 2) | ecosystem: Environmental > Terrestrial > Soil > Grasslands ... | reverse complement strand
CGCCAGCAACGCAGGAAGCAGGCGCACGGCGCCCCGGAACACCTGGGCGAGCCCCTCGTTCGTAACGTGGGCGTCGTAGCCGGCGCGCTCCATCGTACTGCCCAGCAGCGCGGCGCCGGCGCGTGCGAGGACGTACCCCTGGTCGTGGTAGAGAATGGAAGGAGGACAGCCGTCGGGCCAGGCGGTGGCTGCCATCTGACCACGCAGCGGCTCGATGGGCAGGGCGCGGGGGAGCCCGTGGATGCGCGGAGACCAGACGCCCGCCGCGAGCACGGCGTGCTCCACGCGGGTCGTGCCTCCCCCCGCGACCACGCCGGTGATCCGGCCCTGCGCCACCTGGATCGACTCCACTGGCTCGGTGCGCAGCGCGGCGCCGAGGCGGCGGGCGTCGGCAAGGCAGGCGCGGGCGAGACCTTGGGGATCGAGCGCACCATCCTCCGGTGCGAACAGGGCCCCGAGGCACTCGGGGGCGGCGCCGGGCCAGCGCTCGCGCACCTCGTCCGCTTCCAGCCAGTCGCACCGGAGCGCCGCCTGGCGCTGCCGGGCCACCTCCTCCTTGAGGCGGGCGGCCCCGGGCTCGTCGAAAGCGACCGCGGCGATCCCGGACCGCCAGAAGCCGATGTCGATGCCGGTCGTCTCGAGGAGCGCGGGGGCGAGGGGCTCGTACAGGTCGCGCGCCCGCACCGACAGGGCGACCAACGCGTCGTCGGCGGGCTCGATTTGGGGGGCGAGCATACCGGCCGAGGCGGGGGACGCCGCGGCCGGGTCGGGACCGGGCTCGAAAATGGCGACCGCGAGGCCTCGCAGGGCCGCCGCCCGGGCGCAGGCGGCCCCGATGGCCCCGCCGCCGATGATGGCCACGTCCGCGGTGCTCACGCGCTGGCGCCTGCGTGAAACCGGCTGCTAGATTGCGTCGTACGGCCCTCGCGTCGGGGCTCCACGGAGGTTGACCCCATGTTCCGCAGCATTCTCGGTTTCGCCATCTTCGCCGCGCTCGCGTTCGTCGCCCTCAACATCTTCTTCGGGCTGCTCGCGGGCTTCTTCGGGATCGCGTTGTGGATCCTGAAGCTCGCCGCCATCGGCTTCATTCTCTACTTCGTGCTCCGGCTCGTCAGCCCCACTACGGCGGACAAGCTCCGCGACATGATCAAGGGCCGTCCGGCCGACGCGTAGCTAACGGGCGTCCAGCTCGCGCATCACCGCCCACGCGAGCAGCGGGATCAGTATCTCGTGGTGACCGGTGAGCTGGACCCCCCGGCCACCGGCGAGCGTCGGGCGTTCGACCACGTTCATCCGCGGGCGGTAGTGGCGCTGCATGTCGCAGTCGCACGCCGTGAACCCGGTCGGCTTTCCCCCGTTCAGATTGCGCGCCACGGTGAGCGCCTTGAGAAACACCTCGGGCATCACGACGGCGCTCCCGAGATTCAGCACCACACCGCCGTCGTGCAGTGCCGGCAACGATGCCGCGAGCCGCTTGAAGTCGCGGTGGCTGGTGGCGCCGAGGGCGGCGCCGTCGGCCGTGGGGTGCTGGTGGATGATGTCGGCGCCCACCGCCGCGTGCACGGTCACGGGAACGCCGCGCTCTGCGGCGGCGAGCAGCAGCGACGCGTCGGGTGCGGCGAGCCCGGCGCGGTGCCGCAGCGCCTCTACCAGCGCCTCGCCCATTCCCCGGCCCGCGCGCGCGCCCTCCGCGATGGCGGCGTTCATTTCGCGTCCCGTTTCCTCCACCATCCCGAAGGTGCCGTCGGCCAACCCCGCGGCCACGTCTTCGCTCGTCCCGCCGTAGGCGGCGAGCTCGAAGTCGTGGATCGCCGCGCTGCCGTTCAGCGCGAGGTGGGTGATCACGCCGCGTCGCACGAGGGCCGCGAGGAGCGGCCCGAGGCCGACCTTGATCACGTGGCCGCCCAGCATCACGACCACGCCGCGGCGGCCGGCGGCGTCGGCCACCAGCCGCGCGACGTCGCGCGCGTCCTTGGCGGCGAGCACGTTCGGGAGCGAGTCCCAAAAGGCGGCGAAGCTCCGGTCGGCGCCGGGTGATTGGGCGAGGAGCGATGGGTCGACTTTGTTCGGGCGCCGCGCGATGGAAACGGTCTTCAGTCGCGAAAAGTCCGCCTCGCGGTAGTCGGTCATGGGTGCTCGGCGGGGGGGGCGGAGTACTCCTTGAGCTTCAGCGTCACCTGACCGAATGAGAAGTTGGACTGCAGCGCGAGCATGATGCGCCCCCCCGGCTGCTCGTCGGAGAGCCACATCCGGGCGTCGGCCTTCTCGGCGAAGATGCCGCCGCCGTTCGGGATGCGCGGACGGATCACGATCGCGTCCCACTTCCTGCCTGCGACGCCCACGCGCTCGCGCTTCAGCACCTCGACGATGACGGGATTGCGCTCGGGTCGGAAGTAGCGCCGGTACTCGTAGCGCTTGCCGATCTCGAGCGGCACGGTGCGGATCCAGTAGAGAAACGCGGCGTCGTCGAGCGGCTCGGCGACCGTGGGCGCCGCGCTGTCGCGCCCCGCCTCGCGGTAGACCCCGGAGTCGGGGTAGATCTCGAACTTCCGCTCCCACGCCTTGCCCTTCTCTTCGGTCTGATTCAGGAACCGGCGCGATCTGAAGTCGCGGCGCCCCACCCACGACTCGAGGTTCTGATGAATGTGGTACCACAGCGCGCCACCGTCGATCAGGAACCGGAAATGCACCGCCTCCACTCCGCGGATCGTATCGACACCCGCGACCTCCATGGTGGCCGTCCCGACGCTGAACGGCCCGTACCGCGCCCCGTACACAAGCCGCTCGCCCACGGCAAACGGCACCGCCGTGGGGGGAGGGGCGGGGGTCGTCGCGGTCGCCGTCAGCGACGCTGACGCCGCGGGGGCGGCGCGCGTCGAGTCGGTGCGACCCGTATCCGACTGGGCGCGGAGCGAGGTGGCGATCAGCAGCACGGCGACCGCGGTGTGGGCGGCGCGGATGATCGCACGCGCCCGCCATGCCTGGAGCAGCTGGCGCCACGGCCTCACCCGCGATGGCCGCTGCACCAGGTCGTAGCGGACGGCCGCGGGCACGGTGTCGACGCGGCGGGCATGGCGGGTGAGCCGGGCGAGGAGCTCCGCGCTGGCGCACCAGCCATCGGTGAGAAGCAGCCGCGTGCCGTCGCTCCGCAGCGCCTGTCGCAGCACGATCAGTCGCAGCGCGACAAAGCCCGACATCGTGTCGCGCAGCCCCGGGAGCCGGAGCAACCGCGGGGCCCAATGACGCGCCAACCGGAGCGCCCGCGACGCCTGCCCCCGCTGCTCCACCTGCTCGACGACGACGAGGTCGGCCCCCGACTCGAGCCGCTTCACCATGTCCTCCATGCTCTCAGGGGAGTGGGCGAAGTCGGCGTGCAGCGTGATGGCGCAGTCGCGCTTGGGCCGGTCGGTGCGCTGCAGCGCGAGACGCAGCAGCTCCTCCAGGCTCCTCGCGTAGCCCTCGCGCGTCCGGTGCGTCACCACGGTCATCGGCAGCACCTTGGCGTAGGACGCGAGGACGTTGCGCGTCTCGTCCGTCGAGGCGTCGTCCAGCACCAGCAGCTGATATTCGCGTGGGAACGCCGTGAACACCTGGCGCACCTTCCAGAGCACCAGCCCCGCCGTGCGGGCTTCGTTGTGGACCGGGACGCAGACGTAGATCATAGCCCTGCAATCTAGACGAGCGAGCGATACACGGCCAAGACGCCGGCCGCCATGGCGGGGGCGGTGAACTGCGAGGGAAGGGGAACGGGGGACGGGTGGTCCAGGGCCTCGACGACCTTGCGGGCGAGGGCGTCGGAGTCGCCCACGGGGACGAGCCAGCGCTCGGGTACCATCTCCGGCAGGCCGCCGCCACGCGTGGCGACCACCGGCGTGCCGAGCGCCAGCGCGTGCAGCACGACGCTACCCAGGCCTTCCTCCTTCGACGACATCACGAGCACGTCGGCCTCCGCGATGAGCGCGTCCGCTTCGGGCACGTGCCCCAGTAGGTGCACGCGGTCCGCGAGGCCGAGGCGCGCGAGCGCCGCCGCGAGAGAGCCCCGCAACTCGCCCTCACCAGCGATGACCCAATGGAGATCGGCGCGGGCCGCTCGTGCCGCGTGGGCGGCCCGGATCAGGGTGTGCTGGTCCTTGTGACCGACCAGGGCGGCGACGTTGGCGGCGAGGGGCGTGTCCGGCGACAGGCCGAGGCGGGCGCGCACGTCGAGGGGCGTGCGGGCGGCGCGTCGCACCTCGTCGGGATCGATGCCGGATGCGACTACCGTGATGTCGCGGGCTCCGATCCCGTCCGCGACGAGCACCGCCCGCACCGCCTCGGAGATCGCGATCAGGTGATCCACCCGACGCCAGACGCTTCCCCGACGCAGGTGGAAGTCCACCCGCCGCGTCGCGACGAGCGCCGGGTCGCCGGGGCCTCCTCCGGACAGGCGGCGCATCCAGTACGCGAGCTGCAGCGCATGACTATCGTGCGCGTGTAGGAGATCGGGCGCGAAGTCGGCCGCTTCGAGATACAGTCGCCACAGGGCGCGGGGGTCGAGCGAGGGCCCCCAGGGCACTTCCCGGACGGTCGCCCCATGCTCCGCGACCCGGCGCGCGAGCTCGCTGCGACGCTGGGTCACGAGCCGCTGCTCCAGCCCTTCCGCCCGGGCGAGGTCCCGCGTGAGGAGCCGGACCTGGTTTTGACCGCCTCGGTACTCCCGACCCGAGTCGACGTGCAGGATGCGCACGTCCGCTCAGACCGGCTGCTTCGCGGCATGGCCGAGCGCGGCGCGCAGCTCGGCCAGGGTGAACGGCTTGTGGAGGTAGGGTCGACCCAGCCCGTCGAGGAATTGCAGCGTGTCGCCGCGCACCGTGTCGCCGGTCGCGAAGATGATGCGCTCGGCGACGCGCGGATCCTGGCGCGCGAGCTTCATGTACATGTCGCGCCCGGAGAGGTGCGGCATCCGCAGGTCGCAGATGATGACGTCGAAGGGACCGGCCAGCGCGCGCTCGAGCGCGTAAGCGCCGTCGCTCGCCACCTCGACGGTGTGGCCCCAGCTCTCGAGTGTGGCGCGCATGTAGTGGAGGATGTGCGGCTCGTCGTCCACCACCAGGATGTTCAACGGCTTCGATTCGCCGCGCGGTGCCGGCGCCGGCTCTGCCCGCGCCGCCGGGACGCCGACCGGCAGCTCGACCGTGAACGTCGCTCCGCTGCCCGGACGGCTCTCCAGGCTGATGCGACCCCCATGCTCCTTCAGAATGCCCTGGCAGATCGACAGCCCGAGCCCGGTCCCCTCGCCCTCCGGCTTGGTCGTGAAGAACGGCTCGAACACCCGGGCGGCGACGTCTTCGGGAATCCCGGGCCCCGAGTCGGTCACGCTCACGGCGATGAGGTCCTGCACGCGCCTGGCCGTGATCCAGATCCGGCCGGAGGGGGCGTCGCTCGCGATCGCCTGGCAGGCGTTGTTGATCAGGTTCACGAACACCTGCTTGATCTGGTTGGCGTTCACCTCGACCTCGGGGAGGCCGGGCTCCACGTCCAGGGTCGCCTCGACCTTGTGTGCCATCAGCTGGTTGCGGAGCAACACCAGGGTGGAGTCCAGCAGCTGCTGGATCGGCTGCCGCGCCCGCTCGCCCTCCTGGCTGCGGGCGAACGACAGCAGGTTCTTGACGATGGTCGCCGCCCGCTCCGCCTCCTGACGGATCACCTGGAGCGGCTCCTCCAGGGACGCCGGCACCCCTGCTTCGGCCAGGAAGTCGCTGAACCCCACGACGGATGCGAGGGGGTTGTTCAGGTCATGCGCAATGCCCGCGATGAGTTGACCGATCGCCGACATTTTCTCAGACTGTATGAGCTGCTCTTGCAGCCGCCGCCGGTCCGTCTGGTCCTCGAACACCAGCACGGCGGAGCCGGGTTCGGCCATCGGGATGGTGGTGAGAAGTAGCGCCCGGTCGCCCGCGCGGATCTCGACCGAGGTCGCGGCCGGCTCGGCGATGGCCCGCGCGACGGGGTCGGACCACGCCGGCGGCAGGAGCCCGAGCCAGGGGCGGCCCGGAATCGCCGTGACGGGCGTTTGGATCAGCTCGGCGAACACGCGGTTGGCGCGACGCACCGTGCCGAGCGCGTCCACGATGCAGATCGCCTGGGAGATGGCGTCCACGGTCTTCTCCCACTCGCGCTTGGCGGACGACAGCAGCTCGACCAGGCGCGCGTTCTCGAGCGCGATGGCGCCCTGGGCGAGCACCAACGACACGAGGGTCAGCTCGGCCTTGCCGAGCGCCCCCGGCTGGTCGCTCGACACCGAGACGGCTCCCATCGTCCGGCCGGCGGCGATGAGTGGCGCCCCGATCCACGAGCCGGGCGCGTCGCCGCCGAGGTCGGCCCCGCGGCGGCGGGCCTCCTCGCGGACGTCCCGCGGGAACGCGAGGGGTCCGCGCCGCAGGGCGAGCTGCAGCAGGGGGTCGTCGGTCCGCGCCGGCGCGGCGTTCGTGTCGTAGGTCACGGCGAGCCGGTTCGATTCCGCGTCTAGTAGAACGACCGAGAGGCGGTCGGGTTTGAGCAGCTCGGCGAGGGCCCGCGCCACCAGGTCGATCACGCTGGCGGGCCGGAACGCTCCAGCGAGCTCCTGGGCGAGCATCGTGAGGCGCGCCAGCAACTCGACGCCGGGGCGTGGGGTAGCAGCCCTAGAGGGAGGCTTGGGCATGATCCTGGCCAACGTCCGCGGTCGCTTGCGGATACAGGACTTCCGGCTGGTCGCGCTCGCGCTGGCGCGGGGCGACGCGGGGCGGCGCGCCCGCTACGAGCAGGTGCTGCTCGAGCAGGGCCCCGACCCGCTGCTCGACGAGCCCGGTCTGCTCGAGGCGTTGCTGGCCGTGCGCACGCTCGCCGTCCCGTCGCCGCCCCTGTTCGCCTACGTCGCCGTGCGACACACGCTGCGCGCCGCGGCCGTCGACGACCGTGAGCTCGCGGACTACCTGGCCGCGCTGTTGCTCGAGTTCGGCGATCACGACCGGCACACGCGCATCCGTCGGGCCGACGACGAGAGCTACAGCTATCTCGTCGACATCGTGGAGGACCTCACCGGACTGGACGACACCGGAGAGCGGGGACTGCTGTTGCGCGTGCATCTCGGCAATTACAGCCTCTGGTTCGCGGGGCTGTTCCCGGATTACATCGAAGCCCGGCGCACCCGCAAGGGCGGGCCCGACCTGCCGTACTACGACGAGGTGGGCCGGCAGGGGTATCGGCTCGCCTCGGAGCACCGCCTGGCCGAGCGGTTCGGCGTCGCCAGCATCTACCGCAGCGCGGCGGAACGGTTCCCCACGCTGCGGGTCGCGTTCAACCGCCTGAGCGACCGCGTGTTCTTCCGCAACGTGTCGACTCCCGACAAGATACTGCGCAATCTGTAGGGCGGATGGGCGGACCGGCGGACGGTCGGACAGGCGCGCACTTCCGTCCGCCGGACCGCCTGTCCGGCCGTCCGTCATTCGTCCAGGAATTTCGTCGACAGTGTCGTCGCCGCCTCCACGAGCTGCTCGGCCGATTTCACGAACCGCACCACGATGGGCAGCGAGCCCTTGAGCGTGAGCTTGCGCTGCATGATCCCGGCAATGGGACCCAGCTCCTTGCGGATCACGCGCTTCCACTGCGCATAGTCGCCCGCGATCACGAACGCCGCCCGCTCCGCTTCGCCTTGCGACACGACCTTCGCCTCCCGGCACGTGCCGCGGTCGAGCTCGAGCCAGATCCCGACCGCCTCGTTGATCCCGATCTCCGGCTGGGGGTTCACCACCAGGGCCACGGCGCCGTGCGTCCATTCGAGCGACGCGGCCCGATAGCCGTCGCTCGCGTTGATCGCGGCGCCGTAGGCGCTCACCCATTCGGCGGACGGGAACGCGACGCTCACCCGACGGCCTCCGCGAAGCCGCGGAACAGCGCGTCCTCCGTGTCGTCTTCCGGATGCCACTGGACGGCGAGCGTCCACGGCGCCGCGCCACCCGCACGTTCGACGCCCTCGATGACGCCGTCCTCCGCCCACGCCGTCGCGCGCAGCGCCGGGGCCAGCTCACGGATCGCCTGATGGTGGCGGCTGTTGACGCTCGCTCCTAGAGTCCCGAGGGTGTGATGCAGCAGGCTCTCCGGCTCGACGCGCAGCGCATGGCGGGCGGCGGTGTCGGCGTGATCGATCGCGCCCCCCCCGCGCTCGCTCGCCAGGTCCTGATAGAGCGTGCCACCCAGGGCGACGTTCAGGATCTGGATGCCGCGGCAGATGGCGAGGACGGGAAGGCGGCGGCGCTCCGCGCCGGCGATGAGCGCCAGCTCGACGGCATCGCGGGCGGCGTCGGTTTCGCCGAGCTTGGGGTGCGGGGCCGCACCATAGCGGGACGGCTCGACGTCCTCGCCCCCCGTGAGCACCAGCCCCTGCACCCGGTCGAGTGCGGCGCACGCGGCGTCGGGGTCGAGGACCGGCGGCACGAGGAGGGGCACGAGGCCGGCGCGCGTGAGGGCGCGCACGTACGCGATGTTGAGGGCGACGCGCTCCCGACCGCCGTCGGTCCGGCGCGTCGCGCTCACCGCGACGACCTTGGTCACGGCGTCGAAGTGGGGGAGCCCAGGAGCGGGCAATGCGCGTTGGAGACGCCGCGCCAGTCCACCCGCACACCGTACAGCGGGATGGTCTTGTCGCCTCCACTCACCGTGCCCAGCTGTGGGTACGACTTCGGAGGTCGTACTCCCTCGTACAGGAGCACGCCCTGCGCGCGCTGGCTCGAGTCGTCCACGACGAGCAGCGCGTAGACGGTGGTGTCGGACGGGTAGGGAGGGAAATTCGGGCCCTGATACGCCATGGCGAGGCGTGGCCCGCTGTAGGTGATGGCGACCATGCTCTGCTGCGCGTTGCCGGCGACGCGGGCTGGGAGCGAGCCGGGCAACCCCCGCGGGGGTTCGGTGAGGATGAAGGGTTGCAGCCGCAGCTGATCCTGGATGAGCGAGGGCCCGATGAGCTGTGCCATGCCGCAGGTGGGCGAGTGGGTCCGATCGCGGCCGCTGCACGCAACTAACGACGTCATGAGGAACGACGTCGCGTTGAATAGCGTCGCGCGCAACAGCGTATTCGGCCGGGCGGGCGTCACCGTGGCGTCACGACTTCGAGCACCGTGGTCGGGTCCGGGGCGTCGCGCGCTACGCGCCGGAACTCCAGGCTGTCGGCGTCGGGGACGAACGGCGTCCCGAGCCGGAGCGTGTCACCCCCCACGAGCCAGGCGGCCGTTTTCGCCTCCTGCGATACGGGGTGGTCGAAGCCGGCGCCCAGGACCCAGCGGCCCGTTCCCCGGAGGGGGCCGCCGCCCAGTTTGGTGCGCTCGGGCTGCCCGAAATAGCGGCGGTAGAGCGATCCGGTGAACCACCCGCCGCTGTGCGACTCGAGCGACATCCGGATGTACACGGTGGAGTCGAGCGGGACGGCGCGGGTGCCGGCGGGGGCGCCTGCGCGGAAGATGCGCGTGAGCAGCCAGGTGCCGTCGAGCGGCGTGCCTTGAGCGGTGCAGAGCAGCACCGTGGCGACGACGCCATAGGGGTAGATCATCGGCACCAATCTAATACGTCCAGGTCAGGACCACCGAAACGGTTCGGACAGGCTCCAGCGTGCGCGGGACCAGGTTGTAGATGTAGTTGAGGGCGTTGGCGGCGAGCAGGCGCGCCGACAGGGCCCCTCGCTGCCAGCCGGCTCGAACGTCGAGCACCTTGGCGGGCACCCGCGGATCGTTGCCGAACACCGCCTCGAGCTCGATTCGCTCGATACGACTCGAGTATCGGAAATCGCCGCCCACCGAGAGCGTGCGCCAGCGGTAGTCGGCGCTGAGCGTGAGGAGATGCTTGGGACGGAAGGCCAACACGGAGTCGTTCGCGAGGTCGCGCGCGTCGAGCAACAGGTAGGCGATCGCGCCGGTCAACGAGGGGATTGGCGTCATGGCCAGCGAGGCATCGAGCCCGCGCAGCCGGGCGCGGGAAATGTTCTGAACCTGGATCTTCGCCACGCCGCTCGGGTCCACCAGGAACGTCGGCTCGATCAGCTGGCGCGCCTCGGTCCAGAACAGCGCCGCGTCGAGCCGCGCCCACGATGACACCGTCGTCACGTCGCCGAGCTCGAACGACCAGGCCGTTTCCGGACGGAGTGAGGGATTCGGGATCACCTGAAAACCGAACGCCTCCGTTGTGACGAAGCGCTCGGCGATCGTGGCGGCCCGAAACCCCCGACCGACAGACGCGCGCCACGTCCCGAGCGGCGTCGGCAGGACGGCCCCGAGCTGCGGGCTCGTCTGAACCGCTTGCGACACGCCGTCCACTGCGACCCCGTCGAGCCGGGCCCCGGCCGTCAGCCGGACCCTGCCGAGGCGTTGCTCGCCCTCGCCGTACGCCGCGACGTCCACCTCGTCATGGCTGGCGACCTGTCCCAGATTACCGAAGATGTCGCTGGTGACGTGTGTGTGCGCTCCCTCCGCGCCGAACGTGAGCACGCGGTCGTCCCCCCCACCGACATGCGCCACGCCGCGCACTTCGGCACCGAGCCGGTCCGACACCGACCAGTCGTCCGGATTGTAGTCAGTGAAATGGCTCCGCAGCCACGAGCCGCGCGCCATCCAGGCGAATCGGGGGGATGCCGTGCGGTCGAGGGTGGCGAACAGGTATCCCTTGTTCGAGCGCGTGTAGCTGCCCTGACTGGATGTATCGATCAAGAACGGTTGGAATGCCTGCCCGTGCGTGTCGCATTGGCTGGGTCCGCACCACGTGGGAAACACGTCGTACTGGTGGCTGGTCCAGGCGCCCGACGCGGTGACGCGTGTGCCGGGCGCCGGCAGCCACTCGGCCCGACCGGCGGTCTCCCACTGATCGCTGGCGTCCTGCTGGCGGTAGCCGTCGGAGTGGCGCCCGCCCAACGTCAACGCGCCGCGCAGCGCCTCCGTGCCGTATGAGCCGGTCAGGTCGACGCCGCCCAGGCCACCGCTCCCGTCCCGGAACTTCCAGACGTCGGATGGCGGGTTGGCGTACCAGCCCCCCGTCGCACGCGCCCGCCCGTGGATGCCGACGGCGATGTCGCGCGTGATGACATTCACCACGCCACCGAACGCGGCGGACCCGTACAACGCGGAGCCGGCACCCTTCACGACCTCGACGCGCTGCACGTCGGCGAGCGGGACGATGTCCCAGTCGATGCCGCCGCGATCGCCCTCGTTCGCCGGCACGCCATCGACCAGGAGCAACACGCGCGATCCCAGCCCTTCCACGAAGCCGCTCGAGCCTCGGATGTTGACCTGGCCGCTCAGAAACTGCACCCCGGGCACTCTGTTCACGGCCTCGTCGACGGTGACCACGGCGCGCCGGGCGAGATCGGAATCGCTCACCAGCGCCACACTGGTGACGGCCTGGTCGAGAAACTGGGAGCGCTTCGCCGCCGTGACGATGACCGGGTCTTGGAACAGGGCGTTCGCGCGCATCGCGAAGTTCACCCCGACCGAATCGCCCGGCTCGACGGTCACGGTGTCGAGCGCCGGGACGAACCCCACCCGACTGGCGCGCACCACGATGGTCCCGGGCGAGACCCCGGCGATGCGGTACCCCCCATCCGGGTGGGTCAGGTCGGCGAGGGCCGTACCGGTCACCTGGACGCGGACGTACTCGAGCGGAACGCCGCCCGAGTCGGTCGCGCGCCCGTACACGACTGCCGTCTGAGCCCCGAGCGTGCGCGCGCCCAGCAGCAGGAGGACGGCGGCCGGGAGTCTCACGGGCACGGCGGCGTGTAATATCGGCACGGCGGGTGCATGTGTTCGAAGTCGATCACAAAGTCGATCGACTCTGCCGGCTGCGCCAGGACATTGACGACACCGGGTCGGCTGGTGTCGGCGGGGTCGCGATAGTAGCCGGTCTCCCGCAGCGTGGAGTCCGCGTTAGCCAGCGTGAAACCCTGCTTGACCCACACCGCCACGACCCACTCATAGCGCCCGGACTCCACCGGGATGTTGTAGGGCGCGGCGGCGCCGCCGAGCGGCAGCGTGTCCAGCGACTGCACGGGCGGCTGGAAGGTGAAGAGGCTGTCCCGCGAGTGCGGGAAGCTGTGATACGCGACCACATAGACGGCCTGCGTACTGTCGGGCACGGCTCCCCGGTAGGTCACGATGCCGCTGATGCCGGGAGAGGCCGGGGTGGGCTGCAGCCCGCCATTGCAGGCGAGCGTGGCCGAGGCCAGCCCCGCGCACGCGACGCGACTCCACATGCCTGCAATGATCGAGGGCCATGCTCGGGCCGTCAACTTGACCCCCCTTTCCGCCGGGAATACGTTCTAGTCCGCGATGCCGATCTACGAGTACCGCTGCACGAAGTGCGAGGCGCGCTTCAGCCGGCAAGAGGAGATCGCAGAGCACGGCCGCACGCCGCCCGTCTGCCCCCAGTGCCGGTCGCGCGCGGTGGAGCAGGTGCTCTCGCCGTTCTTCGCCAAGACGGTCCGGAAAAGCTAGCTCCCATGTTCGAGCGCCTGCGGGATAGCCTGCGTGCCGCCCTCGACGCGGCGACGCCGCCGGGAGATCTGCGCGACCTGGCGCGGCAGATGCGGGAAGCCGTGGTCGAAGCCAAGGTCGCGGTGGTCGAGACGCGCGACGCGGTCGTGCGGACCGAACGCGACCTCGCCCAAGAGCGCCAGCGGCTCGCCGACGCGGAGCGGCGCGGCCGGCTCGCGTCCGAGATCCAGGATGCGGAGACCGTCGCGGTAGCGGGGCGGTTCGCGGCAAAGCACCGGGAGCGCGCGGGCGTGCTCGACAAGAAGCTGGCAGCGCTCCGGGACGAGCTCGCCCTGTACGAGCGGGAGCTGGGGGATATGCAGGCGCAACTGGCGCGTGCGGAGCAGGACCGTCCGCTCACCGAGGCGGAGCGGTCCGCTGAGCGGGCGTGGCGCGACCTGCAGGCGGCGGGCGGCTCGCGCCCCGGGGCGGACCCGGGGGACGAGCTCCTCAAGTCCCGGCTCGATCGCGCCGGGCGAGAAGCGGCGGCCGACCGCCAGCTGCGAGAGCTCAAGAAGAAGATGAAGAAAGAGTAGCGACGCCGTCCATGAGCGTGGTCCGCCGGATGCTGGAGTGGTTCCGCGAGGCGTTCGGCCCCGGACAACGGACCGCCGACGGGCGGCGCACCGGAGGCACGATGGATATCAAGCGCGACCGCATGGTGTTTCTCGGGTACGGCAAGTATTGGCGCTCGGACGCCATCATCGGGCTGATGCCGATCGAGGAGGATCGCGGGCCCAAACGGCGGACCAACGTGTTCGTGGAGGGCCGTGTGGAGCCGATCATCGCGTCGCGTACCGAGCAGAGCATTCTCGACGACATGGGGGCGACCGAAGGCGGCTTCCAGGCGCAGGCCGTGCGGGAGGCAGTCACCGAGCTGCTCGCGGCGTTCCACGAGTTTTCACCCGTGCTGCGCCGGGCCCTGCAGAACGAGGATCACTTCGACGTCGAGCAATGGGAGCAGCGGATGGGGGACCTGCTGCGCGCCCCCCAAACGCCCGTGCCGGTGGAGCAGAACGAGCTCTTCGAGTGATGGCCGACGCCGGCTGGTTCGGCCATCCCCGCGGCCTGTCCACGCTGTTCTTCACCGAGATGTGGGAGCGCTTCAGCTACTACGGGATGCGGGCGTTCCTCATTCTCTACATGGTCCACGCCCTCGGGTTCGACGACAAGCACGCCGGCCGAATCTACGGGAACTACACTGCGGGGGTCTGGGCGGCTGCCATCGTCGGCGGCATCGTCGCCGACTGGTGGTTGGGACAGTACCGCAGCGTCCTGATCGGCGGCATCATCATCGCGTTGGGGCACTTCACGCTCGCGTTCCACCCGCTGCCCTTCTTCTATGTCGGCCTGTCGCTGATCGTCATCGGCACGGGGCTGCTCAAGCCCAACGTCAGCGGCATCGTCGGCGCGCTGTACGACCCGGCGGACACGCGACGGGACGCGGGTTTCTCCATCTTCTACATGGGGATCAACCTCGGCGCGTTCATCGGCCCCCTCATCGCCGGATGGCTGGCCCAAAAGGTGGATTGGCACTTGGGTTTTGCCTGCGCCGGGGTGGGAATGTCGCTGGGACTGGTGCAATACGCCCTAGGGCGTCGTCGCCTGCAACCCGCGATCGAACGACTGGCCCACCGGCCGAGACCCGCTGCAGCGGCCGCCGCCCCATCATCGGAAGGTTTCATTGGATTCACGGTCGCGGAGTGGAAGCGGATCGCAGCGATGGCAGTGTTTTTCGTGCTCGCCGCGATCTTTTGGGGCGCCTACGAGCAGGCGGGGTCGAGCCTGAATCTGTTCGGCGACCGTTATACCACACTGCGGATCCTGGGATTCGAGTTCCCGTCGAGCTGGTACGTCTCGGTCCAGGCAATCTTCGTGATCGTCTTGGCCCCCGCGTTCGCCTGGCTGTGGATCCGCCTCGGCAAGTATGAGCCGACGACGCCCACCAAGTTCGCCTTCGGCCTGTTTTTCGTCGGCCTGTCGTTCTTGTTCCTCCTGATCCCGGCAGGCGCGATCCAGGGGACGCCCGGGCTCCGCGTCTCTCCGTTTTGGCTCATCGGCTGCTACTTCATTCAAGAGCTTGGCGAGCTGAGTATTTCCCCTGTAGGCCTGTCGGTGTTCACCAAGCTCGCGCCCGTGAGGATCGTCGGGATGATGCTCGGCCTGTGGTTCCTCGCCGATTCGGTCGGTAACAAGGTCGCCGGATACGCCGCGGGGTTCATCTCGACGGCCCCGTTGCCGCAACTCTTCGGCGTTGTGGGTGCCGTGTGCATCGGCGCCTCGTTGGTGGCGTTCGCGATCGTCACACCCGTCAAGCGGCTCATGGGCGGCGTGCGTTGATGCTCTCGTCGCGCGCGTCTCGGGATCCATGACGACGAGGTGTACGGCGCAAGCCCGGGGTTTCACCAAGAGCGACAGCAAGTCGCCGATGACTTGTGGATCAGCAGCATCGAAATGACGCAAGGCGGAGCGTGCCGTTGGGCGAGCCCGTTCGTCAGTTGAATCGCGTGGTCCGCCACAGCAGGACCCCGGTGCCCCCGAGCAGCGCGAGCATCGCGACCGTGAGGCCCGCGACCCAGCCCCAGCCCAGCCGCAAATCGGGAACCCGGGCAACGAGTCCCAGGCCGACGAACACTGCCGTGGCACCGGTCACGAGGGCCCAGTCGAGCCAGGTCCGCCGCCGCGCCGGACCGCCGGTGCTCTCACCCGCCAGCCCCGCGCGGACGATGGCGGGGTCGATGCCGTAGCGCCGCCCCTCGCGCGCCGCGGCTTCCTGCCAGCGCCGGTGCTCGGCACCGGTCGCGGAGGCGAGCGCGATGAGGGCGGCGCCGAGCGCCATCAGGAGCGAGCCGCCGATCACTTGCGCGTACGTGGCCCGCGCGCCGCCGTGCAGCTCACCGAATACGAGCAGGCCCCACACGAGGCCCCACAGCTGGTTCGTGTTCGACAACGGGATCCCTCGGCTGATCCCCACGTACTTCGCGGCAAACTGCTGGAATAGGTCCCCCACGACCCACACGAAACCTCCGAGCAGCAGCCAGAACAGTACGTCCCGTGCCCCGCTGAGCTCGGCGACGAGCGCGGCGCCGCCGCCGCGGTCGGCGAGCGCGAGCGCCGACATCATGCCGAGCTCACCGACGGTGAAGAACGTGACGAACGCGAGCGGATTCATGCCCGTGAGGTATGCCTTGCGGTAGGGGATGTACATGGTGCCCCACAGCGCCCCCGCCGCCAGGGCCGCCGCGACGCCGCGTGTCGCGTGCCCCGCGGGCGCCTGCGCGGCCGACGCGACCGCCAGGAGGGTGGCGCCGGCACACATCACCGCCGCGCCGCCGAGCACGGCGACGACGCGGGACCAGCCCGCCCCACGCAGCTCGTTGAAAAAGACGGCGCCCCACAGGATGCCGAGCAGGCTGTTGGCGTTCCACAGGGGGAACGCGACGCTCAAGCCGATGTCCTTGATCGCGTAGATGGTGAGTGTGTTGGCGACGGCCCACAGGCACCCGGCCAGAATGGCCCAGACGACAAGGTGGGGCGCCTGCCGCACGTCGGCCCCGATCGCCGTCGTTCCCCGCAACAAGGCCGGGAGACTCCAGCGCGCCAGGAACACGCCCGCCACCATCGCGAGTGAGATCACGACGGGCGACAGACCGAGCACGACCATCTTGGTGGGCGCCTCGGCGGCCCCGAGCCAGGCGCCGGCGGTGAAGCCGCTGGCGACGCCGGCGAGCTGCAAGCGGCGCAGGCGGGACGAGTCGAGCGCGGGGGCTATCGAATCCATACGAGCACCACGAGGCCGCCGACCAGCACGGCGACGGGTACCCAGAATTGAGCGTCGCGCAGCATGGCGCTCCAGCGACCGTTCACAAGGGCTCCTCGGCGTAATGGCAGGCGGCGAGCTGACCCGGCGCGACCTCGCGCAGCGCCGGGGGCTCGGTGCGACAGCGCGCGTCCTTCTTGGGGTGCGGGCAGCGGGGGTGAAACGGGCAGCCGGGTGGTGGCTGCGCGGGCGACGGCACGTCGCCCGTGAGGACGATACGCGGGCGTTGCGCTTTCGGATCGGGCACCGGCACGGCGGAGAGGAGCGACGTGGTGTAGGGGTGCCGCGGCGCGGCGTACAGCTGCGGGCCGGGCGCCCGTTCCACGATCTTGCCCAGATACATCACCGCGACGTGGTCGGCGACGTGCTTCACCACCGCGAGGTCGTGGGCGATGAAGAGATAGGTGAGGCGCCGCCGCTGCTGCAGGTCGGCGAGCAGGTTCAGGACCTGCGCCTGGACCGACACGTCGAGCGCGCTCACGGGCTCGTCGAGCACGAGGAACTGCGGCTCGACCGAGAGTGCGCGTGCAATCCCGACGCGCTGCCGCTGCCCGCCCGAGAGCTCGTGCGCATAGCTCTTCGCGAAGCCGGGGTCGAGCCCGACTTCCTCGAGCAGCGCCGCGATGCGGCGCCCGGCGTCGGCTCCCGCGGCCAGGTGATGGATCGCCAGCGGCTCGGCCAGGGTCTGGCGCACCGTGAGGCGCGGATTGAGCGACCCGTAGGGATCCTGGAACACGATCTGCATGCGGCGCCGCAGCGCCCGCAGCTCGCGCCCCCCGAGCGTCAGCACGTTCACCCCGTCGATCGCCACCCGCCCGGCGTCCGGCTCGATCAGGCGGAGGATGGTGCGCCCCACCGTGGACTTGCCGCATCCCGATTCGCCCACCAGGCCGAGCGTCTGGCCGGAGGCGATCGCGAACGACACGTCGTCCACGGCCCGTACCACGGCCCGCGGGCGCCCCAGCCCGAAAGCGCCCCGCTCGCCGGGGAAGTGCTTGACCAGCCCCTGCACGTCGACGAGCGCGGCGGCGGACGACGTCACGGAAGGGGGGCGCGCGCCGTGCGGCGTTGCGGCTCGGTGAGGAGCCAACAGCGAACCGTGTGAGTGCCGGGCTCGCCGGCGCCCGCATCGAGCAGCGGTGGCTCCTCGTCGCGGCAGCGGTCCCAGGCGTATGGGCAGCGCGGGTGAAAGCGGCAGCCGCCCGGCCAGTCGCTGGCGGCCGGCACCTGACCTGGGATGCCGTGCAGCCGGCCGCGGGCGCGCGCCGGCGGTGCGTCGAGCCGCGGCACGGAGGCCAGCAGTCCTTCGGTATAGGGATGGAGCGGGCGCGCGAACAGCTCGGGTGTAGGCGCCTGCTCCACCACTTGGCCCGCGTACATCACGACGACGCGGTCCGCGCTTCCCGCCACCACGCCGAGGTCGTGAGTGATGAGCATGATCGCCATCCCGAGCTCCGCCTGCAGGCGTTCGAGCAGCTCGAGAATCTGCGCCTGAATCGTGACGTCGAGCGCGGTGGTCGGCTCGTCGGCGATGAGCACCTTCGGGTGGCACACCAGGGCCATCGCGATCATCACCCGCTGGCGCATGCCGCCGCTCATCTGGTGGGGATAGTGATCTACCCCCTGCGCGGGATCGGGAATGCCCACGAGCTTGAGCATCTCGATCGCGCGGGTGCGCGCGGCGCGACGGGACAGCCGCTGGTGTACGATGGCCGCTTCAGCGATCTGGTACCCCACCGTGAACACGGGGTTGAGCGACGTCATCGGCTCCTGGAAGATCATCGCGATCTGGTTGCCGCGAATGGCGCGCAGCTCGCGAGGCTCGAGCGTCAGGAGGTTCCGTCCCTCGAACTCGATGAAGCTCCCGGGCCGGATGTGCCCGGGGGGCTCGGGGATGAGCCGCAGCACCGACAGAGACGTGACGGTCTTCCCACACCCCGACTCCCCGACGAGGCCGAGCGTCTCGCCCGCGTGGAGGTCGAACGAGACGCCGTCGACGGCGCGCGCGGTGCCGCTGCCGTGCTCGGTGACGAAGTAGGTCTTCAGGTCCCGCACGCGCAGCAGCGGCTCGGTCATGCCGTCTCCTTGCGGGGATCGAGCGCGTCGCGCAGCGCGTCGCCCACGGCGTTGAGGGCCATGACGACGAGCGAGATGGCGAGCCCGGGGAACGTCGCGCACCACGGGGCCACCGCCATCTTTGGGAAGCCATCGGCGATCATGTTCCCCCAGCTGGGCGCGGGAGAGGGCACGCCCAGGCCGAGAAACGACAGCCCGGCCTCGAGCAGCATCACGTTGCCGATGCCGAGCGCCGCCGACACGATGATCGGGGCGGCGGCGTTGGGAAGGACGTGGCGGAAGATGACGCGCGCCGGCTCGGCCCCCAGCGCCCGCGCCGCCGCGACGAATTCACGCTCCCGCACGCTCAGCACCTCGGCGCGCACCAATCGGCTGGTGCCGAACCACCCCGTCAACCCGATGAGCAGCACGAGCACCGCGAGCGGCACGTGCTCCCACAGGGCCACGACCATCAAGAGCATGAACATGCGCGGCATGGCGAGCCCGACGTCCACGAGCCGCATCAACGTCGCGTCCACCCAGCGGCGGAAGTAGCCGGCCACACCGCCCACCACGACCCCGGTGGTCACGGCGACCAGCATGGCAATCGCCCCGATGCCGAGCGAAATGCGCGCCCCGTAGACCAGCCGGCTCCATACGTCTCGCGAGAGCGGGTCGGTGCCGAGCGGGTTTTGTGTCGAGGGCGGGTGGTTGGCGAGCCGGGCGATGGCGATCTGGAAGTACGGCTGGTAGGGCGTGACGAGCGGCGCGGCGAGCGCGACCGTCACGAAGAAAGCGAGCACGAACACGGCCGGAGCGGCGGTGGGGTGCCGAAAGAAGCGCCGACCAGACGCACGGGCCCCCGTGCGACGCCGGATCTCGGCGACCACGACCAGCGCGAGCACGGCGGCACCGCCGACCGCGAGCCAGTTCCAGACGTTCACGTCGCGCGCACGCGGATGCGCGGATCGGCGACCCCGTACAGCGCGTCGGCCAGGAGATTCCCGAGCACGACCATCACGCTGGCGACGAGCGCCGCCGCGGTGACGATGGGGTAATCGCGCTGCAGGATCGCCGTCACCGCCAGGCGGCCCATGCCGGGCCACGCGAACACGGTTTCGACCAGCACCGCGCCCGTGAGCAGGAACGGGAACGTGAGTCCGAAGAGCGTGATGAGGGGAAGCAGCGCGTTCCGGAGCGCGTGCCGCAGCAGCACGCGTCGCTCCCGCAGCCCCTTGGCGCGTGCGGTGCGCACGAAATCCTGGCGCACCACCTCGAGCATCGCCGCTCGCTGGTAGCGCGCCGTGCCCGCCGCCCCCACCAGCCCGAGCGTGAGCGCGGGGAGGGTCAGGTGCCACGCGAAGTCGGCGACGCAGGAGAACGAGTTCACCTGGGGACAGAGAACGAGGTCGCGCAGGCCGCCCACCGGAAACCAACCGAGCCGTTGGCCGAAGACGAGCAGCAGCACGAGTCCCAGCCAGAACGTGGGCATCGAGTTCACGAACAGCGCGACGTTGCCCAGGGCGATGTCGCCGAAGCGGCGCTCGCGGGCGGCCTGATAGACGCCGAGGGCGACGCCGAGCGCGAAATCGAGGATCAGCGCCGTAAGCGCCAGCGCGAAGGTGTTCGGCAGCGCCTCGGCGAGCGCGGCCGCGACCGGGCGCTGCAGCGCGATCGACCAACCCAGATCGCCGTGGAGCAAGGCGCCCAGGTACTTGTAGTACTGAGTCGAGATCGGCTTGTCGAGGCCGAACCGCCGGGTCAGATCCGCGCAGATCGCGGGAGAGACCGGCAGACCGTCCGGCTGCCCGCAGGGGGACCCGTGGGCCAGGTGAACGATGATGAAGGTGAGCGTGACGACCGCCCAGACGATGGCGATCGAGGCGGCGAGCCGCCGCACCAACCACGCCGCCACCTAGCGCTCCACGCGATCTCGATCCGTCAGGCGATCAGCGGGAATGCGCCACGTGCGGACCAGCGCGAGCCACGAGTCCGGCCGGATCCGCACGTCTGCGACGCGCCGGTGCACGGCCGCGGCGTTTTCGGTAGCGAAGAGAAAGATCGCGGGGGCGTCCTGGTTCAGGACCTCAATCGCGGCGCGCCAGGTGCGCTTAGCCTCGTCCCGGCCGGCCACCGACGTGACGGCACGGTCCACTAGCCGCGCGAACGCGGGGTTCTCGTAGCGGCCGTAGTTGAGGCCGCCGAACCCCGCCCGTGTCCACGATTGGGGAACGCCCGACGACGGTGTCGGGTCGGTGTTGACGGTGTTCAGCATCGCGTCGAACCGGCCGGCATGCGCGCGCTCGTTGAACACGCTGAAGTCGACCTCGTCGAGCTGGACGTCGACTCCCATCGCGCGAAACTGCTCTTGCAGGAGACGCGCGTACTGGCGGCGCGGCGCGCTGGTCGTGGGGACGAGCAGCCGGAAGGCGAGCGGATGCCCGTCGCGGTCGCGGATCCCGTCGCCGTCCGAGTCGCTCCAACCCAGCCGCGTCAGCGTGCGGGCGGCACGAGCGCTGTCGTGCGGGAGCTCCCGGGTCTCGGGGTCCCAGATCGAGAAGATCTGCGACATGGGGCCGGGCGGGACCTTGGCCATGTCGCCGAACACGTTGCGCAACAGGCCGCCGCGATCCACGGTCATCACCAGGGCGCGGCGCAGCTCGCGGTCGCCGAACAGCGGGTGCGGCTGCGTGGTGTCTCCGGGCGCGGCGAAATTGAACCAGAGGTAGCCGTAGGCCACGCCCTTGTAGGGATAGATCGCGAGCTGGGTGTCCGCCCGCACCCGGTCCCGGTTGTCGGGCGTGATCAGGACCTCAACGGCGTCGGCATCACCCGCGATCAACTGGGTCACGGCGACCTGCTGGTCGGGCGTGAAACGCCAGACGAGGCGCCGCAGGTGGGGACGGCCGAGGAAGAATGTGGAATCGGCCGCCAGCTCGAGGCTCTCGCCCGACCGCCAGGCGACGAAGCGATACGGTCCGTCGCCCACCGGCGCGCGTCCGAATACGGCCGTGCGCCACTGGCTCCGCGGCACCTCGCGCAACAGGTGGGACGGCATGATGCGCATGTGGTACACCGCGTCGTAGAACATCTCGGGATAGCGCTGCCGGAACCGGAACACGACCGTGAGCGAATCGCGCGTCGTGACCGCCGCGATCTGCCGCAGAGTCGGCCGGACGGGCGAGTTCACCAGCGAGTCCGTATAGATGTCGTATGTGAACGCGACGTCCGCCGCGGTGACCGCGCGCCCGTCTTGCCAGCGGGCGCGCGGATCGAGGTGAAACACGAGGGTGGTGGGCGTGTCCCACTCCCAGCGCTCGGCGAGTAGCGGCTGGAAGTCTTCGTCGCCGATCGTGTTGCCCGACAGCCCGAGGTCGGCGAGCTTGAGGAAGAGCTGCTCGATCACGTCGCGCGATGGCGAGAGCGAGGTCACGGGCGGGACCAGGATGTCGGGCTCCCCCGCGCCCGCGATGACGAGCGTGCCGCAGTAGTCGCCCGTGCAGCCGCCCTTGCGGGCGCAACCGGCGATGAGCAGCAGGGCCGCGAGCGCCGCGGCGGCGGGAAGCCGGGAGGACGATCGGGTGGTCGGCATGGCGCCTAAGATTCCACGGGCTCGTTAGCGGCGCCAGGTCCAGGCGGGGTTTGAGAACAAGGTGATGGAGGTCGGTGGAGGTTGGTGGAGGTTGGGGGAGGCGCAGTCGTCGCCCCACGCCCGCACGACTGCATCGGCAACTTCGTCCCACGTCACGCGCCGTCCCAACTCCGCCGAGAGCGTGGTCGCACTGCTCGCGGCTCGCGACTCGCGGCTCACGCCTGTAATGACCTCCTGCGACCCCTCCAGCAGAATCGACCCGTGTTGCAGGAACGCCGCACCCCGGCGCGCCTGCGCGGAGCCGACGAGCTTCCGCCCGCCGACGAGGATCTCCCCGCCGACGGAGCGCGCGAAGCAGGGTCCGGGGCGGTCCGGCGGATCGGCGGTCTCGCGGTCGGACGCGAGCGCGGCGTCCGCCCCTAGGGCGTGCAGCGCCGCGGCGAGGCGTGCGTGGATCGCGTGGTAGGCCTCGCGCAGGCCGCCGAACATCGCGATCGGGGCGGCGACGGCATAGGTCACCTCGTGCTCGTGCCACACGGCGCCACCGCCCGTCGGCCGCCGCACGACGTCCACGCCGAGCCGCGTGATGGCCGCGCGGTCATAACCCCCTGCGGCCTCGTTGCGGCCGAGCGAGAGGCACGGCGGGTCGAACCGATAGAGCCGCAGGAACGCGTCGTCCGTCGCGTCGGCTCGCTCCAGCAGCGCCGCGTCGATGGCCATGTTCTCGGCGCCCGAACGACCGTGCGGCTCCATCAGCAGCTGCCACGTGAGGGTGCTCGGCCGGGGGGGCCTCTCAGTCAGCAGCAAGCGCGTAGCTCTCCATCGGCGGACACACGCACACCAGGTTCCGGTCGCCGTACGCGCCGTCCACCCGGCCCACCGAGGGCCACACCTTGTGCTGCCGGGTCCACGCCGCCGGGAACGCCGCGCGCTCGCGCGAATACGCGCGCGCCCAGCCGTCGGCGATCACGTCTTCCAGCGTGTGCGGCGCGTTGGTGAGCAGGTTGTTGCCGCGCGGTTGCCTGCCCTGCTCGACCTCGCGGATTTCCTCGCGGATGGCGATCAGCGCGTCGCAGAAGCGGTCGAGTTCTTCTTTCGCTTCGCTTTCCGTGGGCTCGATCATCAGGGTCCCCGGAACCGGGAACGAGACCGTGGGGGGGTGGAAGCCGTAATCGATGATCCGCTTGGCGATGTCTTCCACTTCGATCCCGGCCGATGCTTTGAACGGGCGGCAGTCGATGATGCACTCGTGTGCGACGAGGCCGTGCTCCCCCGCGTAGAGCAGTGGGTACGACTGGGCGAGCCGGCGCGCGACGTAGTTGGCGTTGAGGATCGCCATTCTGGTCGCCTCGACGAGGCCCTCGCGTCCCATGAGCGCGATGTAGGCCCAGGAGATCGGCAGGATCCAGGCGCTGCCCCACGGTGCGGCCGCCACCGTGCCGCACGGCTGCTGCTGGCGCAGCGGCACGACGGGGTGGTCGGGAAGAAACGGCGCGAGGTGCGGGGCGACGCAGATCGGCCCCATCCCGGGGCCGCCGCCGCCGTGCGGAATGCAGAACGTCTTGTGGAGGTTCAAGTGGCACACATCGGCGCCGATGTCGGCGGGGCGGACCAGGCCCACCTGAGCGTTCATGTTCGCGCCGTCCATGTACACCTGCCCGCCTTGCGCGTGCACGATCTCGCAGATCTGGCGGATCGACGTCTCGAAGACGCCGTGCGTCGACGGGTAGGTCACCATCAGCCCGGCGAGCGTGTCCCGGTGTTCGGCGGCCTTGGCGCGCAGATCGGCGAGGTCGATGTTGCCCCGCTCGTCGGCGCGCACCGGCACGACGCGGAGGCCGGCCAGCACCGCGCTCGCCGGATTGGTGCCGTGCGCCGAGGTGGGAATGAGGCACGTCGTCCGGTGCCCCTCGCCGCGCGACCGGTGATAGGCACGGATCACGAGCAGCCCGGTGAACTCGCCCTGCGCGCCGGAGTTGGGCTGCAGTGAGACCTTCGGGAACCCGGTGATCTCCGCGAGCATGTCCTCGAGCTGGCGGAACAGGATGCGGTAGCCGGTGGCCTGCTCACGTGGCGCGAACGGGTGCAGCCGGTTGAACTCACGCCAGGAGATCGGGACCATCTCGGTGGTGGCGTTGAGCTTCATCGTGCAGGAGCCGAGCGGGATCATGGCCGAGGTGAGCGAGAGGTCGCGCGCCTCGAGCCGCTTGATGTAGCGCAGCATCTCCGTCTCGGACCGATAGCGGTGGAATACTGGATGGGTCAGATAGGGCGACGTGCGGCGCAGCGTTTCGGGGATGGCCGCGTCGGCTCGCGCGCCGAGGTCCTCGACCATGAACGGCAGCACCTCGTTGAGCGAGAACGCGGTGACCAGGTCCGCGAGGTCGCCCAGGGTCGTGCCTTCGTCGAGCGAGATGCCGACGCGCGTGGGCGAGGCCACGCGCAGGTTGATGCGGCGGGCGCGCGCGGCGTCGATCAGGCGCGGCAGCGCCCACGACTCGACTTCGATGCTGAGGGTATCGAAGAACGACGAGTGGACCACGCGATAGCCGAGGCGCGTAAGCGCCTGGCCGAGCAGCACGGCCAGCGTGTGGACGCGCTCGGCGATGCGGCGCAAGCCCTCGGGTCCGTGATACACGGCGTACATGCTCGCCATCACGGCGAGGAGCACCTGCGCGGTGCAGATGTTCGACGTCGCCTTCTCGCGGCGGATGTGCTGCTCGCGGGTCTGCAGCGCCATGCGCAGCGCCGGCCGGCCGGCGGCGTCCTTCGACACACCGATGATGCGGCCGGGGACGTGGCGCTTGTGCTCCTCGCGGGTCGCGAAGAACGCGGCGTGCGGGCCCCCGTAGCCCATCGGGACGCCGAACCGCTGGGAGTTGCCGACGGCGATGTCGGCCCCCCACTCGCCGGGCGGCGTCAGCAGCGTGAGCGCGAGCAGGTCCGTCGCCGCGGTCACGAGCGCGCCCGCGGCATGGGCCCGGTGACAGAAGGCGCGATAATCTTCGATCTTGCCGTCCGTGGTGGGATACTGCAGCAGCGCGCCGATCACGCCCGGCCGGAAGTCGAATTCGTGAGGATCGGCGACCACCGTCTGCACGCCACGCGCCTCGGCCCGCGTGCGTACCACGGCGATGGTCTGCGGATGACACCCCTCGGCGATCATGAACATGGGCGTCGTCCCCGCGGGCACGTCCACCACGGCTTCGGTCAGGTGCATCGCCTCCGCTGCGGCCGTGGCTTCATCGAGCAGGGACGCGTTTGCGATCGGCAGGGCGGTCAGGTCGGAAACCATCGTCTGGAAGTTCAGCAGCGCTTCCAGCCGGCCTTGCGCGATCTCGGGCTGGTAGGGCGTGTAGGCCGTGTACCAGCCCGGGTTCTCGACGATGTTGCGCTGGATCACCTGCGGTGTGAACGAGTGGTAGTACCCCATCCCGATGTAGGAGTGGAACAGTTGGTTTTGCGCGGCCAGTCCCCGCAGCGCCTGCAGCACCTCGCGCTCGGTGCGCCCGGGCGGCAGCGCCAGCGGCCGCCGCAGGCGGATGTCGGCGGGCACGACGGCGTCAATGAACGCGTCGAGCGACTCGTACCCCAGCGTCGCCAGCATACCCCGCGTGTCGTCGGGACTGGGGCCGATGTGGCGCGTCACGAAACGGTCGGCGGGGGCGAGGGAAGCGCGTACGCTGGACATGGACGGAAGGCCCTGAGGGATCCTCAAGCGAGGGTGTGAGACTGCCCGGGCCGGAGCACGACCACCTGCGAGCGGGCGCCGACCCGGCGCGTGAACCCCTCGGGATCGGCCTTGATTACGTCCCCCGTATTGTAGTGCATCGGTATCACCGTCCGCGGCGTGGCGCCGCCCCGCGTCGCGATCGGAATCGCGTCACCCAGGTGGTCCCCGTGACCGTGCGATAGCAGCACCGCGTCGACCCTCGCGAGACGGTCGACGGAAATGTCGGCCGCGGGGTTGCCCGTCAGGAACGGGTCGAAAACGAGGCGATGCCCGTCCCCGTCGAGAGTGAAGCAGGCGTGCCCATGGAACGTGATCGTGACGGACGACTTCATTGCCCGAGATGCTTCTTGTACGCCTCGCTGGTGAGCAGTTGATCGATGTCCGCTGGGCTCTTCACCCGCAGCTTGATCATCCACCCCGCGCCGTAGGGATCGCGGTTCACGAGCGCCGGATCGCCCTCGAGGGCCGCGTTCACCTCGGTGACCGTGCCCGCCACCGGCGCGTACAGCTCCGATACGGCCTTCACCGCCTCGATCGTGCCGAACACGTCGCGGCGCCCGAACGTCGCGCCCACCTTGGGGAGGTCGACGTAGACGACGTCGCCCAGCTCTCCCTGCGCATAGTCGGTGATACCGATGTGCACGATCGCACTGTCGCTCGAGCGCTTGACGTACTCATGGTCTTCACTGTAACGCAGGTCGGACGGGACGTTCGCCATGCGGGGTCGCTCGCTCGCGGGGCGTGGGAGGTCGCGGCGAAGGTTACCGGAGCGCGAAACCTCTGTCAACCCAACGGGTTGGCCGACGGAAACAGATCCGGTCGCGGCGCCAACCCGGCGGCGCCGGGCTCCATCAGACGCAACCGCTCATAGCCCCAGGGGCGCAGATCGAGTCGCACCGCCACGGGGTCGGGGTCGTCGGACAAATAGGCGAGCACCCCGGGTCGACCGGCGCGCGTCCAGGCCTGCTCGGCGGCGGGGGCGGCCGCGGGGGCGGCGACGATGGCGTCCGGGCGCTCGTCCGGCCGCTCCAACGTTTTCTCGAGGGCCGCGGGACTGTCGGTCACGCGGCGCACGGCGAGTCCGGCATCGCTGTAGCGGGCGTCGATCGCGTGCAGCGCGGGGTGCTGGGCATCCGACCGGGGTGCGACGAGCAGCAGCGAGTGGGCAGGGCGGCCGAGTGCGGCCGCAGCGGCGCGGCGGCGCAGCTGCTCGAACACTTTGCGGGCGTTCCGCTCCAGGGTCCGCAACGAGCGCTCGTTCTCGATCGTGAAGTGGCTCTGTGCCCGCTTGCGCTCGGCCGGCATCTGCGCCGCGATCATCCGGTCCGCCTCTTCATTCGAGAGACCCCGCATGGCGCGCAAGCGGGTACGCCGCAGCGCGACGCTCGCATTCACCAGGACCACCGCGTCGAATTGCGCGGGGTCGAGCACCTCGAACAGCAGCGGGATGTCGTTCACGACCAGGACGTCGCCGCGCTCGGCGGCTTCGCGCACCAGCTCGTCGCGGCGGCGGCGCACGGCCGGGTGGACGATGGCGTTGAGGGCGTCGAGCGCCGCCTGATCGCCCATGACCTTGCCACGCAGCGCGACTCGATCGAGCGAGCCATCGGCCGTGAGCACATCGGCGCCGAAACGCTGCGCGATCGCGGCCAGCACCGCTCCCCCGGGGGCCTGGGCCTCGCGTGCCAGCTCGTCGGCGTCGATGATCGTCGCGCCCCAGCGACGGAACAGATCGACGACGGTGGACTTTCCCGCAGCGATGTTGCCGGTGAGGGCGACGTTTAGCATCGAACGCGGAACGCGGAAGTCGGAACGCGGAACAGAGCGGAGTGTGCACCCGTTCCGCGTTCCGCGTTCCGCGTTCCGCGTTCAGAGCAACGCCGTCTGCTCTTCATCGGCCCTCGGCACTCGGTGACAATGCCGGCATCTCGCCTCGTACGACTCCCGTCCTCCCACCATGATCGTGGGGCTTTCCCACGGCGCGGGCTTGCCATTCACGAGGCGCTGGTTACGGCTCGCCGGCCCTCCGCACACCACGCAAATCGCCTGCAGCTTGTCCACGATCTCGGCGACCGCCAGGAGCGTGGACATCGGCCCGAAGGGCAGGCCGCGAAAATCCATGTCGATGCCCGCGAGCACGACGCGGACGCCCCGGTCCGCCAGGGCGTTCGCGGTGGCCACGATCCCGTCGTCCAGGAACTGCACTTCGTCCACCGCCACCACTTCGCTGTCGGGTCGGAGCGCGCGCATCACGGCCTCGGCCGAGTCCACGGGCTCGGCTTCGACGAGCCCACCGTCGTGCGTGCTGACCGTGTACAACCCGGCGTAGCGCGCGTCGAGGTGCGACTTGAAGACTTGGACGCGCTTCTTCGCGATCACGGCGCGCCGCACTCGACGCACCAGTTCCTCGCTCTTACCGGAGAACATCACGCCGGCGATCACCTCGATCCAGCCGGGGCGGGTACCGTGGAACATTGCCGTCCTTGCAACTTGGCGTCTTGGCGTCTGATAACGGGGGGCGGGGAAAGGGTAGTGGGCCGGGGG
>Ga0209055_1000465_pt1 | contig 28570 bp, 18 predicted proteins | sample GraSoiAngelo_110_FD_185875 | JGI IMG/M metagenome (GOLD analysis project Ga0209055, IMG submission 185875) | Grasslands soil microbial communities from the Angelo Coastal Reserve, California, USA - 14_0903_12_30cm (SPAdes) (version 2) | ecosystem: Environmental > Terrestrial > Soil > Grasslands ... | reverse complement strand
TTCCGCGTGCCACCTTCCGCGTTCCGCGTTTGACTCAATCTTCCCCAGGCGATTTCCCCCGAGAGACACAAGCCGTCGAGCCACAGCGGGTCGTACTCGCCCAGCCGCGCGGGGAGCACGTCGCTCTCCCATGCGCCCGCCGGCACCTCGAAGCCGTCCAGCAGCTCGAGCACCGCCGCCAGTCCGTCCGGACCCTCGGCGCGAGTGTCCGGGGTGAGCCGCTGCCAGCGGAGCAGGAAGCGCATGAAATCGGCCGCGCTGACGGGCTCGATCTCCTGGCGCAACCGGTCGAGCGTGTACCGATGGATGCGCGCGAGCAGCCGGCGCTCGCACCACTCGAGCTCGGCGACGCCGGGCGTGAACTGGCCGCGCAGCACGAACCCCTCGTGCTCGAGCGCGCCGAGCGCGAAGTCCACGTCGGACTGAGGCACCCCGAGCGCCGCGCCTATCCCCTCGGCCGTGGTCGGACCGACGACCTCGAGCCGGCCGCGCACCAGCTCCCGCAGCGCGTCCTCGCGGGTCCATGTCTTGGCGCGGTCGCGCTCGGGGGCGACCACGGCCGGCTCGCATTGGACGCCAGGGAACGCCGACGCGAGCATCGGCAGCCGCTCCGCGGCGACGCACAGCCGCGGTTCGTGCAACAGCAGTCCTGCCCGCCCGGCTTTGACCAGCTCCTCGAAATAGGACCGCTGTTCCGCGTTCCGCGTTCCGACTTCCGCGTTCGGAAGGGCCCCCATCACGAGCAGCGCATCGTGCAGCTCGTCGGCGCTTGCGACCTCCGGCCAAGCTTCCTCACAAACGCGTTCAATGGCCGCCTGATCGAGCCTCCCCAGCTCCTCCGCCGTCTTCACGTCGAGACCGCGACGGGTAATCACCGCCTGGGTGCGGCGCTCCTCCAGCGGAGCGTCGTCCAGGAACGCGTAGGGCTTGGCGTTGATCACCTCGTGCGACAGGGGCGACGGCTCGGTCGTGTCGCGCGCCACCAGCTGGCAGCGCCCGGCCTCCATCTCCTCGAGCACCCGCTTCAGGCCCGGGAAGTCCATCGCTTCGAGCAGGCAGTCCTGGATGGTCTGCTGCACCAGCGGGTGGTCGGGAATCTCGCGATCCCCCACCAGATTCTCCGGACAGGCGAGCTGATCGGGAAAGATCGCGGCCACCAGGTCCTCCGCTTCCATGCGCTGGAGCGGCGTCGGCACTTTCTTTCCTCCGCGGGCGCGCAGCACCGCCAACGCCCGCGTCGCGTTCCAGCGCCAGCGGGTGCCGAACATCGGCGCGTCCAGCATCGCCTGCACGAGCAGCTGTTCGGCGGTGGCCGGCTTCAGGTACTGGAACACGCCGTCGAGCGGGAAGCTGTGGTGGGGCCCGAGGGAGATCACGATCGCGTCCTCGGTGGCCGCCGCCTGCAGCTCGAAGTTGAAGCTGCGGCAGAACCGCTTCCGCAATGCCAGGCCCCAGGCGCGATTCACCCGGCTCCCGAACGGCGCGTGCAGGACCAGCTGCATCCCGCCCGCCTCGTCGAAGAAGCGCTCGAGCACCAGGGTCTGCTGCGTGGGAATGACGCCGAGGATCTTGTGCGACGCGGCGAGATACTCGACGACCTGCCGCGCCGCAGCCTCGGGCAGGCCGGGGATCTCCGCGCCGAGCCAGGCGATCGCGTCTCCCGCATTCCCCAGCCGGCCCGCGATGTCCTGCCGCAGCCGCGAGACCTGTACTGAGAGCTCGGGCGTACGCCCGGGAGCTTCGCCGATCCAGAAGGGGATGGAGGGTGGTTGTCCCTGCGCGTCCACCACCCGCACCTGGCCCGACTCGATCTTCTGGATCAGGTACGAGGTGTTGCCGAGCTGGAAGATGTCGCCCGGCATGCTCTCGATCGCGAAGTCTTCGTTGAGCGTGCCGACGAACGTCTCGGTCGGCTCGAGAATGACGCGGTAGTCACCGATGTCCGGGATCGCCCCGCCTGACGTGAGCGCGGCGAGGCGGGCGCCGCGCCGGGCCTTGAGGCGCCGGTTGACACCGTCGTAATGCACGTACGCGCCCCGGCGCCCGCGCCGGGTCGTGAACCCGTCGGCGAGCATCTGCACCACCGCGTCGAAGTCCTTGCGCGTGAGATCGCGGTACGGGTAGGCCCCGCGCACCAGCTCGTACAATGAGCCTTCGTCCCAGTCCTCGCACGCCACCGCCGCGACCACCTGCTGCGCGAGAATGTCGAGCGGGTGGTCCGGGATGATCAGCCGGTCGAGGTCGCGCTCGCGCGCCGCGCGCAGCAACGCCGCGCACTCGATCAGTTCGTCGCGCGACAGCGGGAACACGCGTCCCTTGGGGACGGCGGCCAGATGATGGCCCGAGCGACCCACCCGTTGCAGCAGCGTCGCGATCGCGCGGGTGGACCCGATCTGGCACACCAGGTCCACCGCGCCGATGTCGATCCCCAGCTCGAGCGAGGCGGTCGCCACGAGCGCCTTGAGCTTCCCCTCCTTGAGTCGCGTCTCCGCGTCGAGCCGCTTTTCCTTCGAGAGGCTCCCGTGGTGCGACGTGACCTGGTCCGCGCCCAGACGCTCGGACAGATGCAGCGCGAGCCGCTCCGCGAGCCGCCGCGTGTTCACGAACACCAGCGTGGTGCGGTGCTCCGAGATCAGCTGCACCAGGCGCTCGTAGATCTCGTCCCACACCTCGGCCGCCATCACCGCCTCGAGCGGCGACGACGGGATCTCGATCGCGAGATCGAGCGTCCGCGCGTGGCCGGAGTCGATAATGGTGGGGGCTCGGGAGTCGGGGCTCGGGGCTCGGTGGGCGCCGACCAGGAACTGCGCGATATCTTCGATCGGCTTTTGCGTGGCCGAGAGCCCGATGCGCTGCAGCCGCCGGCCCGCGAGCTGGTCGAGCCGCTCGAGCGTGAGCGCCAGGTGGCTGCCCCGCTTGTCGCGCGCCACGGCGTGAATCTCGTCCACGATCACGGTCCGGACGGTGCGCAGCATCTCGCGCGCTCGCTCCGACGTCAGAATGAGGTAGAGCGATTCGGGCGTGGTCACGAGGATGTGCGGCGGTCGCCGCACCATCTCCTGGCGCGCCGCCGCCGGCGTGTCGCCGGTGCGCACCAGCGTGCGGATCTCCACGTCGGGCAGACACAACGCTTCGAGCGTGCGACGGATCTCCGCCAGCGGCTCGGCCAGGTTCTTCTGAACGTCGTTCGAGAGCGCCTTGAGGGGCGACACGTACACGACCTGCGTCCCGTCGCCCAGCGTGCCCTCGAGGCCCTGGCGCAGCAGCGAATCGATCGCCGCCAGGAAGGCGGCGAACGTCTTGCCGGAACCCGTGGGCGCGGCGATGAGGGCGTTGCGCCCGGCCTGGATCAGAGGCCAGGCACGCTGCTGGGGCTCGGTCGGCTCCCGGAAGCGCGACCCGAACCAGCGCTCAATGGCGGGATGGAACCCCGACAGGGACATGCTGAAATATGGCGAAGATTTCCCGAAGGTGCGACCCTACGCGAGGACCGCCTCGAGCGTCAGGCCGCGGGCCGCCGCGATGCGCTCGATCGTCTCACCAATCTTGTTGTTGGGTGTGGAGGCGCCCGCGGTGACCCCCACCGTCAACGGGCCCGCCGGCAGCCACGCGGTCGCGCTCCGCTCGGCATGCGCGCCGACGGGGCGAAACCGGACGGCGGCGGCGGCGGGATCGATGCACGCCGCATCTTCGATGTGATAGGTAGGCACCTTCTCCTGGCAGATGGCTGCGAGGTGAGTGGTGTTGCTCGAGTTATATCCACCGATCACCACCATCAGGTCGAGCGGCTCCGCAATGAGCTTCAACACCGCGTCCTGGCGATCCTGCGTGGCCGAGCAGATCGTGTCGAACGTGCGGAAATGCTGGGGCAGGTCCTCGTCGCCGTAACGCTTGGCCAGCGCCTTCCTGAGCTCCGCCGCGATGGCCAGCGACTCGCCCGACAGCATGGTGGTCTGATTGGCCACGCCCACACGGACGAGATCGCGCTCCGGGTCGAAGCCGGGGGACATCTTGCCGTCGAACAGCTGCAGGAACCGCTCGCCGCTCCCCGCGCCCTCGATGTACGCGCACACCTCGCGAGCTTCAGCCATGTCCCGCACCACGAGATACCTGCCGCCCGGGTAGCGGGTGACCTGGCTCGACGTCGCCTTGGTCTCCTCGTGATAATGCTTGCCATGGACGATGGCGGTGAACCCGTCCTTGGCGTACGACTCGACCCGCTTCCACACGTTGAGCACGGAGCCGCAGGTCGTGTCCACCAGCACGCACCCGATCGCGCGCAGCCGCTCGAAGTCCCTCACGGTGACGCCGAACGCCGGCAGCAGCACGACGTCGCCGGCGGTGACGCTCCCGAAGTCGAACTCACCGCCTTCGGGCCGATGCAGGAACTCGACGCCCATGGCCCGCAGCTTGGCGTTGACGTGGGGATTGTGGATGATTTCGCCGACCAGGAGCAGCCGCCGCCCGGGGAACTTGGTGCGGGTTTCGTAGGCATACTCGACGGCGCGGTCCACGCCGTAGCAGAAGCCGAACTCGCGCGCGAGCTTGAACGTCAGGTCACCCAGCGTGAGGACGTACCCGAGGGCGCGGATCCGGTCCACCACCCGGCTGTGGTAATCGGCGGCCAGCGCGCCTTCGATGTCGCCCTTGAGGCCGAAGCCGCGCCGGAAGTAAGTCTGCTCCACGGGGTCAATCTAACCGCACACCCCTCCCGGCGCGCACGGCGTCCATCACGCGTTGGACCGCGAGGCCGTCGTAGAACGTGGCGGGCTCTCCCGCCGCTCGCCGGCCGTCGAGCACGACGACCAGGTCCCGCATCAGCCGCACGAACGAGCGGGCCCACATGTTGTTGGGAGCCGTCTGCTCCCATAGGTCATCCGGGACGCTGGCATCCTCGAGGGGGCCGCCGGGACGCCCGAGTTCGAGCGTGGTCTCGCCGGTCAGCACGAGCGTGCCGTCGCGCCCGGTGATCTGGGCGAAATGCCCGGGTCCGTGCGCGGCCACCGTGGTCAGCGTGATGGTGGCGACCGCTCCGCTCGCGAGCCGCATCACGAAGCTCGCGTATTCGTCGGCGGTCACGGCGTGCCGCACCCGCTGCTCGTCGTAGCGCTCGGGAACGAAGGTGGCTGTGCGGCCGCTGACCTCGACGACTTCACTCCCGGTCCAGAAGCGGCACAGGTCGATGAGGTGCGACCCGACCGCGCCCAGGATGCCGCCGCCTCTCGCGGCATCGTACCACCAGCTCCAGGGCGCATCGAACGCCTGCGGCCGCCCGTCGCCACGCACGTACGGCCGGAGCACGAACTCGAGATGTAGGATCGGGCCGATAGTGCCGAGCCGGATCAGGTCCCGCACTTTGCGTCGATTGGGCTCGTAGCGCAGCTCATGGTCGATCCGGGCGAGCCCACGGCTCCGTTCCGCGACCTCGAACATCTGCTCCGCCGCCCGGGTCGTGAGCGCCATCGGCTTCTCGCACAACACGTGCTTCCCCGCTTCGAGCGCCGCGATCGCCTGCCGCGCGTGGCAGTCGGGGGTGGAGGAGACCAGGACCAGGTCCACGTCGGGCGCGCGCGCCAGCTCCTCGCCGCTCGCGAAGGCGTGCGGGATGGCGAACTCGGCGGCCACCGCGCGGGCGCGCTCCATGCTGCCGCTCGCGATCGCCGTGACCGTCACCCCGGGCACGAGCCGCAGGGCCGGGAGCTGGACGCGGCGGGCGAACCCGGTGCCGACGATCCCGATCCGCACGCTCACAGCTGGAAGCGGCACGAGACGGTGTCCGCACCGACGGGTGCGGCATCGAACGTCGCCTCGACGTTCATGCGCGTCGACGAGACCGTTTCGGTGCCCGTGCCCCGCGCCACGAGCGCGACCGCGCTGTCGGCGCGCGTGACCCAGACGGTGCCGCTGTCGAGCGGCGCGCCGTGCGCCACGTCGCCGATCAAGAACCGCACGCCGACCATCGCGCCGCGCGGGGACAACGTGTCGCCGCGCTGCAGCACCGGCCAGGCGCCGACACTGACGGGGGTCGGGGCGCGCAACCACACCACGACGCCGTTGCCGTCGTTCACGCCCTGGAGCAGGAGGCCGCCGCCGATCTGAGCGTGGAGACCGGTGCAGCGCTGCGCGCGCACCGGAGCGTCGATCCGCAGGGTGTCCTTGCCTTGCCGAGTCAGGACCGCATGCACGCGTGGCTCGTGGCGGGGCGCCCGGCACCAGGCGGTGCCGAGTACGCTGAGCGCGAGTGCAGCGGCCTCCCGACCTCTCAGGCGGATGCCCCCTTGTCCGGGGGCGACGGCACGCCCAGCAGGGCGCGGGCGGCGGTGGTGGTGAGCGTGTGGGGAGCGAGCGCCTGCACGAGCCCCAGCGGCAGCGGCTCGGGGCGAAGGCGCTTACGGTCCACGCACACCAGCACCATCCAGCCGGCGGCGCCGAGCACCGGCGGGCCGTCGCGCAGCACGTCGAAGTTGAGGGTCATGGACTTGGTGCCCACCCGACCGACGTAGGTCGCCACGCGGAGCCGGTCGTCGAGGCGGGCCGGCCAGTAGAACTCGCTATGGACGGCCTTGCGGGGGAGGAAGATGTCGTAGCGGTCGAACACGCGCGCGTACGCGAGGCCGCACGCCCGGAACAGCTCCGTCTCGGCGATCTCGAAGAACCGGACGTAAGAGCCGTAGAAGATGATCCCGGCGAAGTCCACGTCGGACCAGCGGACGTATTCCTCGATGACGTAGGGCGTGGCCGGCATCGCGTTCCGCACGGTGGGAGCCGAGCGGGAAGCTAGACGGCGCGAAACGCCGACGCCAGGATCGAACGGAGGGGTGGCGCGCCCTAGGCGCGCGCGCCCGACGCGTGGCCAGCCTGCCCGTTGGGTCGCAACCCATAGGCGCGTAACCGGCGCCACAGGGTGGTACGGCTGATCCCGAGCCGACGCGCGGTCTCGGCCAGCTTGCCGTGCGTGACCTCGAGGGTGTCGAGGATGGCCTGCCGCTCGCGCTCGGCCAAGGTGCGGCCGTGATCGCCCTCCGGCAGGAACACCGCCTCGCCGAGCTCCATGGAGCCCTGCTTCAGGGTGCGCGCGCGGCCGCCGAACGCCACGAGCCGCTCGCGCAGGTGATCACCGCGATGCGTGGCGCCATCTCCGAGCCCTTCGATCACGCGACGGGCCCGCTGGTTCGCGTACAGCATCCGACCGTACGGGTCGAACACCACAACCCCCTCGCCGAACGTTTCCAGCACCGCTTGACCGAGCGGCGCGAACGCCGGCTGGGGTGGGAGACTGGAGTTCTTCTCTCTCGCTGACATACGTCCTTGCATAGCCGTAGTCCCGGGTCAAAGTTCCAGAGAGCACCGACCCCAAAAGAAGTGACCCACCGCAAGCGCCAACGTCACACCCCGGGCTTGGCCCTGCTTCGTGTCAACGACCAGCCCTCCCCCCCGGGAAGAGTCGGCATGGATTGTGGCGTCCGAGTGACACCAGAGTCGGGCGTAACGCGAGACCTAGCGACGCCGTCCCCGCCGGCCCCCTCGCACCAGGCGCTGCCGTTCCCCGTTCGACAGCCCGCTCAGTCCGCGACGCAGCTCATCGAGCGAGTCCGATCGCAGCGCCTCGCGCTTGCCCCGCAGCACGGTAAAGCGCAGTGGGCGATCGAACGGCGGCACGTCCGACGGTTGGAGCCTCCTGGCCTGACCTTCCTTGAGGCGCAGCCGCACGACGCCCACACCCCGCTCGACCTCGTAGTCCACGGGGACGCGGTCGCCGTACAGATGCACGGACGATGGCAGTGCCTCGAGCGCGCGCCGCTCGTCCTCGGGAATCAGGGCGTCGACGTCGAGCGTCAGCCGCGTGCCCAGGAACTCCTCCCACGAGGCGACACGCGCGAGCTCCGCGCCGAGCCGGGCCGCGACCCGCTCGGTGCCGGCCGCGGCGAGCCGGCCGCCCGAGCGGCGCCAGTAGAACCCGAGTCGCTCGAGCGCCCGCCGCAGCCGCCCCTGGTCGGGGTGGGGCGTCTCGCCGGCCAGCAGCGCCTCGACCAGTGCTGTCCGCGCGGGGTCCGCGAGCTCTCCGGGGAACGGGGTGGCCAGGGGCTCGACATCGCGCTCGAGCACGAAGCCGAAGTACTCGACCGTCCGGACCACCATGAGGCCCTCGCGCCGCCGCTGCCGTTCGAACACGACGGTGGGCGCGCCGCGGCGCGCATAGCGACGGATGGCGCGCTCGGGAAGCGAAGTGCCCTCGATACTCGCGCGCGGCACGCCGAACCGGTCCGCGAAGTACCGCAGCGTGCCCGCGACGGCGCCCCAGCTGCCGCACACCGAGCTGCGGCTCACGCGCGCCTCGCGCCCGTCCGCCGTCGCTTCATCGATCACCAGGTCGAACGGCATGATCTTGGCCACGAGGTCCGCGAACGTACCGAGCGTCCTGTCGCCGGCGTACGGCAGCCGCTCGGGAAGTGGGAGCTCGAGCTGGCGATACACGGACGCCGTGCCGAGCGCCACGTCTTCGATCGCCTTGACGAGGACGCCGCGCCCCTCCGCCCAGGCGTCGACGCCGTCGCGGAACAGGTGTCGCGGCAATCCATAGACTTCCCCCGCATATCCGTGCTTGTTGACCGCCTCGGCGTACACGTTGTACGCGGTCAGGTGATCGCTGCCGGAGACGGTCAGCCCGCGCAGGTCCCGCTCCTCCCGCGTCATGCGGTGCAGCGACTCGATGTTCGCGGCGACCGCCACCATGGCAATGAGCTCGGCGTCAGCGTGGTACAAGAGCTCGCCCCACGGCCGCTCCACCGGCATCGCCTCCACGTCGCGGCCGTACCGCGTGAGCCGCCCGTGCTCGATCAGGCCGCGCCTGGAGAGGAGCTCCACCGCGTCGCGATACGCCTTGCGGTCGAGCGGCACGGGGAGGTCCAGGTCGCGCGCGTCGACGCCCAGTGCCGCGCACGTGATGGCAACGCGCTCCGCATCGCCGGCCAGCTGGAACTCGGGAGGGGTCGGCTCGAGCTGCTCGAACACCAAATCGCGATCGCTCAGGATGTAGACCTCTCCCGCGTCCACCCGCCCGTGCACCCGGCCCGCCATCTGGAGAATCTCGTTCGCACCCAGGTAGAGCCGCGTGAGCACGTTGCGGCCCCGCTCCACCACGTTGGCGTAACGCGCGTCATAGATCACTACGGTGTCCAGGCCGCGGATGTTGAGCGCCGATTGCCCGGCCGCGGTCATCGCCAGCAGAAACGGCCGTCGCACCTGTCCGTCGAGGAAGGGCCGGATCACCCGGATGGGCTCGCCGCCGTGGTAGAACGCGGTGGGGAGTCCCTGCCAGCGGTTGCCGAGCTCCTTCGCGATCTGCTCGACCTCGGCGCGGGTGGGCACGAACACCGCGACGCCGCGTCGCTCCCGTAGCACCCGCTTCATGAAGCGCTCATCGAGAAATTCGAGCGGCTGCTGCGCCAGCACGCGCACGCGGGCGGCCTTGGCGGGATCGAACGCGCGGGTCTCGAGCACCTCGACCGACCCGAGGTAGCGGGCGTAAAACGAGGGGTCGACCGTCGCCGATAGCCACACGAAGCGGCAGCCGGCGCGCTTTCCCAGCGCGAGGCACAGCTCCAGCTCCGCGGAAGTCTGATGGATCTCGTCGACCACCAGTGTGTCTCGCGCCGAGATGAGCCCGTCCTCGAACCAGCGGCGTGCGATTCCGGTCGTGACGATCACGACGTTCCACGTCGGTGTCTCGGGCGTCGCCTCGCGCTCGCGATTCACCACGCCGACCTTGAGCGGCGCTCCGAGCACCGTGGCGGCGATCGGTCGGATGGCGAGCGTCTTCCCCGTGCCCGTCCCCGCGACGATGCCGAATCCGCGTCCCGAGGCCGCGAGCCGACCGATATCGTCGCCGTGCTCGCGGGCGAGCAGCGTGTCGATCTCGAGGCCCATCGCCAGCTCGATTGTCTCGCACGCGGCACGGGTGGGGGCGATCACGATCACGCGCCCGGTCGCGGGCTCGGCGGCGAGGAAGGCGGACGGATCGGGGGGAAGGAAGTGATCGCGAGACAGGCGCACGGTCGCAATATAGAAAGACGTCAAACGAAAAGCGGGAGGCGTGCGCGCCTCCCGCTCCACAGCTCGACGGCTGCCCCGTCGCTTCAGCTACTCGTCGTCGCCGTCGTCCCAGCGGTGCCGATGGTGGTAGCGGTGGTAGGGCCGCGCGTGCACCCGTCGTACGAAGAGCAGCGGCCGCCGGTAGCGGTAGAAGTACGGGCGCCGCACGACGACGACCGCGGGGGGATAGTACGCGAACGGACGGCCGACGACGACCACACCGTCCACGAGCGGTCGCGGGACGCCGAACCCGACCGCGACGCTCACTCGTGTCTGCGCCACTGCAGGCGTGGCACCGAGTGCGAGCCCCAACCCGATCGTCCAGATCATGTGTTTCATAGGTCACCTCCCTGGCTCCGGCCTCCGTTGGAAAGGCCGTGCCACGACTCGGGCCGTCGGGCTAACGGCCGCCGTTGACGGGAGTTGGGATCGCGGCGCGGGAGCGTAGCGGACCGGCGGCATGTCCCCTGCCGCGGTCAATCGCGTCCCCGCGTTTCACCGCGAGGGCGGCGCGACTTGCTGCATCAGGCGCAGCACTTCTCCCGCCTCGGCGTGCCGGCCCAGCGTCTTTTTGGAGAAGATGCGGCGCCCATCCACTTCCACCTCGAACACGCCGCCCGACGATTGGATCAGCTTCACGTCGGCATGGGGATAGGTCTTGCGGATCTCGGCCGCCAGACCGGCGGCCCGCGGCTCGTAGTTTCAGACGACGCAGTATTCGATCGTGACGCGCATGACGTAAACGATAGTCGCGCTTGACACGCCACGCCAAGGGGCCGACCTTGCTCCGGGCTTGCCATGAGTTCCCTCTCCCGTCTCAAGGCGTCGCCGGGCCTGGTGATACGCGCGCTGGTCGCGCTGGGCGCCGCCGCGGCGATCGCCGCCGCCGTGGCAACCTCCGCCGCGGAACGCTCGACGCTCGGAGCGGACGCCGTCGAAGAGCTGGTCGTGCTCGTCGTCGTCGGCGCGCTGGCCCGGCGGTTCGGCATCGCGCTCCCCGGGAATGGCTTTTCCTCCTACATCCTGGGCGTCATGGCGTACGCCATGCTCGACCGCGGCTGGCCGTTCGGCGTCGTGGTCGGCCCGGTCGCGATGGTGCTGGGCGATGTGGCATTGCGCCGGTTGCCGCTCGCGGCCGCGCTCGATAACGCCGCGCATCTCACCGCCGGGGGAGCCGTGGCGGGGCTCGTGTACGAGCGGCTCGATGGGGCGACGGGCGCCGCGGCCATCGCGGCGGCGAATCTCCCCGCACTCGTCGTCTTTCTCCTGTTGCTGCCCCTGGTCGTGAACGCGACGTTCTACCTGGAGCTCGCGCTGGGGCGCTCTCTCGCCTGGGTGGACCCGCGACTCACGGCCCGCTGGGAGGCGGTCGTGTACACCTGCTCCGCCGGCATCGCACTCGGCTGGCTCGCGCTGATGCACGCGAGCGTCGACACGGCCGTTTTTCTCGTGATCGCCGTGGCGCTCGCGGGCGCCACGGCGGCGACGCTCTCGGTCATTCGCCGCGGTGTGCGCGCGGACGAGTTGGCGCTGATCCAGGGGCTGGGCCAGGCGATCGCGCGCGACATCAGCCTCGCGAAGAGCTTTCCCCGTATCCAGGAGCTGGCCCGCCGGCTGGTGCCGTGGGAGCATATGGGGTTCGCACGCTACGACGTCGCGACCAACGAGATGCAGCTCATCGCCGACACCGCCGCCACGCCCGGCGGCACCTTCCGCTACGACGCCAATGCCGGTCTCACGGGCGAAGTGCTGCGGCTGCGGCGTCCGGTGGTGGCGCGCGCGCTCGCGCGCCAGCAGGTGGTGACGCCCGGGCGGGAGCAGCCGGGATCGGAGGTGCTGGTGCCGCTGTACCACGCCGCGCAGCTGGTCGGCGTGTGGAGTGTGCGTCACTCGGATCCGGCCGTGTACCGCGATTCCGACGGCGACCTGCTGGCTCTGCTGGCGCCGCAGCTCGCGCTCATGCTCGCCATCGAAGGCTCGGTGCAACCCGTCGTGGGCGCCTCCGACCGCACCAGCGCCTACATCCAGACCCTCACGGCGACGACCCAGCAGATCCATGCGTCGAGCGAGGAGGTCGCCGCCTCCGCGCGCCGGGCCAGCCAGGGCGCGGCTCAGGCCGCGGGCCTGGTGAGCGCGCTCGCCCGCGACGCGACGGAGCTGGCCCAGCACGCCGGCGAGGTTGCGGCCGCGGGCGACGAGACCCGCGCGTCGGGAGCGCAGATGGAGCAGACGACCGAGAAGATCCGGCTCGCCACCCAGGCGGCGGCGCGCCGACTCGCGGACCTGGGCGTGACCACCGAAGAAAGCGCGCGCGAAGTGCGCCGCTTGCGCGACGTCGCGGAGCAGGTCGAGAAGTTTTCGGAAACGATCGGGTTCATCGCGAACCAGACGAACCTGCTGGCGCTCAACGCGACCATCGAGGCGGCCCGCGCCGGCGTGCACGGCCGCGGCTTCGCGGTCGTGGCCGACGAGGTCCACAAGCTCGCCGAGGAGAGCGGTCGCGAGGCCCGCAACGTCGGCAAGTCGGCGCAGGAGACGCGCCGCGCGCTGGACCGCGCGGCACAACTGCTCGAGCGAATCCGGGGCGACCTGGCCGAGGTGGTCCAGGGCTCGACCGACTGGGTCCAGGACCTGACCCGCATCGCCGAGGGGGCCTCCGGCACGGCGCGCGCCGGCAAGCGGGTGGCGGACCTGGCGCACGGCATCCGCGAGCGGGCGGGCACGATCGGTCGGTCGCTCGAGCAGGCGAAGGGCGGCGCCCACGCGTCCACCCAGGAAGCGGAGGCGGTCGCGGCCGCCGCCGCCGAGCAGCTCCAGGCGATCGAGGGGCTGGCGCGCGGCGCCACCGAGCTGACGGCGCTGGCCGACCACCTCGCCAGGGCCGTGCGCTTCGTCCGCGGGGAAAACGGGCGCTAGTAGGCGTGATGTGCGTCACGCGCAACGGCCTCCGGGGTTTCAAACCGGAGGCCGAATTGTTACCGTAGTGCGACCTTAGGAAGGATCGGCCGCCGGTGCGCACGCTCGCGATCGTCCTCGTCTCGGCAACGGTGCTGGCCGGTGCTCCGGCGGGCCTCGACGCGCAGCGCGCGCACCAGTTCGAGCTCGGGGCCTTCACCTCGATGGCGCGCTACGACCAGCTGTTCGATCTCGAGAACCAGGTCGGCGGTGGAGGCCGCCTCGCGTACTTCTTCACTAACGTCGTGAGCGCGGAGCTCGACGGCAGCTACCAGAGCCTCACGCCGCGCACGGGCGGCGCATCCGCCACACTCGCCGTCGGGGCCGCGAGCCTCGTCCTGAATTTCGGCGGCGCCCGAAACGTGGTCTACGTGCTGGGCGGCTATTCCCGCCTCGACTTCGAGCAGGCCTCACCCTACCGCTTCACCGACAACGCGATCCACGGCGGACTGGGCGACCGGGTGTTCCTGGGCGATCGCGCTGCGCTGCGGCTGGAGGTGCGCGGCATCTACGCGCCGAACACCGCCTTCGCCGGCGCCACGTGGGCCGGTCATGTCGTCGGGTCGGTCGGGCTGTCGATCTTTGCCGGCGGCGGCCCGGCGATCGACTCCGACGGTGACGGCGTGCCGGATAGCCGCGACGCCTGTCCCCGCACGCCCGCCGGGGCCACGGTCGACGCGCGTGGCTGCCCATCGGACTCCGATGGCGACGGCGTGCTCGATGGTCTCGACCGTTGCCCCAACACCCCGCGCCGCGCTCACGTCGATGCGACCGGATGCCCCATCGACTCGGATCACGACGGCGTGCCCGACGGCATCGATCAGTGCCCCGACACGCCCGCCGGCGCCACGGTCGACTCCCGAGGCTGTCCCTCCGACGCGGACGGCGATGGTGTGTTCGACGGCATCGATCAATGCCCCAACACACCGGCCGGGGCCGTGGTGGACAGGGTCGGCTGCCCGCTCGACTCGGACATGGACGGCGTGCCGGACGGCATCGACAAGTGCCCCAACACCCCGCCCGGCGTGGAAGTCGACAGCGTGGGCTGCCAGCGGTTCAAAGACTCCGATGGCGACGGCGTGGATGACTCCAAGGACAAGTGTCCCAACACGCCGCGCGGCACGCGCGTGGATGCGTCCGGGTGTCCGATCCTGTTCACACCCGAGCGCACGCCGGTGATCCTGCGCGGCGTGATCTTCGAAACCGGCAAGTCGGCGCTCAAGCCGGAGTCGTTCACGGTGCTCGACATCGTCGCACAGTCGCTGCAGGCGAATCCCGACATCCGCATCGAGATCGCCGGTTACACGGACAACACCGGCGCGGCCGCGACCAACGCCCGCCTGTCGCAGGCGCGCGCCGAGGCGGTGCAGGCGTATCTCGCGACGCGCGGCGTCGCGCCAAGCCGCCTGGTCGCGAAAGGCTACGGGCCCGCGAATCCGATCGCGCCCAACACGACAGCGGCGGGACGCGCGCAGAACCGGCGCGTCGAGCTGCACCAGCTGCCATGAGACGAATCGCGTTGGTGACGGGCACGCTCGCGCTCGCAGCGGGCGCCCTCGCGGGCCAACGCGCGGGGCAGTTCGAGGCCGGCGCGTTCGCCTCCTATACGCGCTACGACCCAGCGTTCGGCCTCGGGGAGAAACCGGGCGGCGGTGTCCGCCTGGGCTATTTCCTGGGCAACTTGGTCGGCATCGAAGGGGACCTGCTGTTCCAGCCCGAGTACACGGTGACCCCGCCGGGCGGGACCGCCAATACGCTGCAGCCCTTGATCGCGGGCGCGTCGCTCGTAGTCAACGCGTTGCGCTTGCCCCGGCTCACGGCCTACGCACTCGGCGGGTATTCGCTGCTCGATTTCGGAACGCGCGCCCCGTACCACTTCACCGACAATGCCGTGCACGGCGGCGCCGGGATCCGCCTGTTCCTCACCAATCGCATCGCCCTGCGCGTCGAGGGCCGGGCGATCGTCACCCCGAACACGCAGTCGAACTTCGGGTTCAAGTCGGTGACCCACTATCTCGGCACCGTCGGCCTCTCGGTGCTGCATCTCGGGACCGTCCGCAAGGACTCCGACGGCGACGGCGTGCCCGACGACAAAGACGCCTGCCCGGGCACACCCGCCGGTGCGGTGGTCGACGCGCGCGGCTGCCCGCTCGATTCGGATGGCGACGGCGTGCCTGACGGGCTCGACAAATGCCCGGGCACTCCGGCCGGCGCGCATGTCGACGCCACCGGCTGTCCCACCGACGCCGACGGCGACGGGGTCCCCGACGGGCTCGACCAGTGTCCCAACACGCCGAGCGGCGCCAAGGTCGACGCGAAGGGCTGCCCGATCGATTCCGACGGCGACGGGGTGCCCGACGGCATCGATCAGTGCCCCAACACGCCCGCGGGTGCCGCGGTGGACGCCAAGGGGTGCCCCACGGACTCCGATGGCGACGGCGTGCCGGACGGCCTCGACAAGTGTCCCAACACACCCAAGGGCGCCACGGTGGACGCCAACGGGTGCCCACTCGATTCCGACTTGGACGGCGTGCCGGACGGCATAGACCAGTGTCCCAACACGCCCCCCGGCACCAAGGTCGACGCGACGGGCTGCCCGCTCCCGGTCGAGGCCGTCAGGGCCCCGGCCCCGGCCGCCGCGCCCGCGCCCGCGAAGTGCCCGCCGGCGCCGCCGGGAAGCCAGGTGGATGCGAACGGCTGTCTGGTGCTGTTCGCGCCCGAAGCGGCGCGACCGACCGCGCCGGGGGCGCCGGCGCCGCGGCCGACGCTGATCCTGCGCGGAGTGAACTTCGAGACGGGTCGGTCAGTGCTGACGCGCGACTCGTACCTGGTGCTCGACGCCGTTGCGGCGTCGCTCCTGGCGAACCCCGAGATCCGGATCGAGGTGGCGGGATATACCGACAGCACCGGGACGAAGTTCTCGAACCTGCGGCTGTCGCAGGCGCGCGCCGCCGCCGTACGGTTCTACCTGGCGCGCAAGGGTGTGCCGCCGGTGCGCATGCTGGCCAAGGGATACGGCGCGTCGGGCCACATCGCGCCCAACAGCACCGCCGGCGGGCGGGCGCAAAACCGTCGCGTGGAGCTGCACAAGCTTCCCTGACGGCGGTGGTCAGACGGGGCGCGCCTCGATATCTTGGGCCCCCCATGAGGCATGTCCCGCTCCTCGCGTGCTGCGCGCTCGTCGCCGGTGCGCTCGCGCCGGCCTGGGCGCAACACCGCCCGTCCCCGTCCCGACGGCCGGCTCCGGCCAGCCGTCGGCCCGCCCCCGCCGCCGCGGCCCGCATCCCCCCGCCGCGTGCCGTGCTCGGCTTCGAGCCGGGCGACGATCGCAAGCTGGCCGACTGGCCGACGCTGGTTCGCTATTACCAGGCGCTCGCGAAGGCGAGCGACCGGATCCGCTACCACGAACTGGGGCGCACCACCCTGGGCGCGCCGTTCGTCGCGCTTGCGATCTCGAGCCCCCAGAACCTGCGGCTGCTGGATCGTTATCGGGAGCTCAACGCGAGGCTCGCCGACCCTCGCGCCCCCAAGCGCCCGCAGGACGTGGAGGAGGCGCTGCGGACCGGGAAGACCATCGTCCTCATCACGTCGGGGATTCACTCCAACGAAGTCGGCGGACACTTTACGCCCGCCCTGCTCGCCTACCGGCTCGCGAGCGACACCGGCGCCGCCACCCGGGCGATCCTCGACAACGTGATTCTCTGGCTCGTACCGTCGCTCAATCCCGACGGGGTCACGATCGTCGCCCACTGGTACGGCCGCACGCTCGGCACCCCGGCCGAGGGCAGCGACCCACCCGAGCTCTATCACGCCTACGTCGGGCACGACAACAACCGCGACTGGTACGCGTTCACGCAGATCGAGACGCAGCTGGTCGTGGACTCGATCCACAACGTGTGGCATCCGCAGATCGTGCACGACATCCATCAGCAGGACAGCGACGGATCGCGCCTGTTCCTGCCGCCCTACCTCGACCCGATCGAGCCTAACGTCGACCCCCTGCTGGTGGACGGCGTGAATGCGCTCGGTACGGCGATGGCGTGGGAGCTGGCGGGCGAAGGGAAGACGGGCATCGCCATCAGCGCGATCTACGACGCCTGGACGCCGGCCCGCTCCTACCAGCATTACCACGGCGGCGTCCGCATCCTGTCCGAGGCGGCCAGCGCGAATCTCGCGTCGCCCGTCGAAGTGCCCTTCGAGCGGCTGGCCACACGCGCGCGCGGCTTCGACCCGCGGGAGCGGTCGTGGAACTTCGGCCACCCGTGGCCGGGCGGGCGTTGGACGCTGCGCGACATCGTGAGCTACCAGACCGACGGCGCCTACGCGCTGCTCCAGAACGCGGCGCGCTACCGCGACCGGTGGCTCGCGAATTTTCTCACGGTCGGGACGCGGGCCGTGCGGGGCTGGCGCGGCTGGCCGTACGCGTACGTCATTCCTCGCCAGCATCAGGACTCCCTCGGCCTCGTGACCCTGCTCGGCATCCTGCACCGCGGCCAGGTCGAGATCCGCACGGCGCTGCACCCCATCGCACTCGGCGGACAGCGTTTCCCCGCGGGAAGCTATGTCGTGGTGCTACGGCAGCCGTATGCCGCGTTCGCGAAAACCCTGCTCGAGCCCCAACGGTATCCCGACCTGCGGCTGTATCCCGGCGGCCCACCGCTCCCGCCGTACGACGTCACCGCCCACACGCTGCCGCTCTTGATGGGCGTGACGGCCGTCCTCGCCCACGACTCGCTCCGCATCGGTCTCTCGGCCCCCGTCGAGCCCCCGACCGCAAGCCCGAGCTACGCCCGCTTCGCCGGGCCTGACGCCCCCCGCGTGGGGCTGTACCGCTCGTACGTCGCGCCGATCGACGAGGGCTGGACGCGCTGGGTGTTCGACACCTGGAAGGTGCCGTACACCTCGATAGTCGACTCCGTCGTACGGGCGGGGAAGCTCCGCGCGGCGTTCGATATCATCGTTCTGCCCGACCAGTCGCCGCACGAGCTGCTCGACGGCGTTCCCCGTGAGTATCCCGCTCCGTACCCGGGCGGCCTGGGCGAAGACGGCGTGAAGGCGCTGCGCCAGTTCGCGCAGGACGGGGGCACGCTGGTCGCCCTCAACGACGCGAGTCGCTTCGCGGTCCAACAGCTGCTGCTCCCGGTTCGCAACGTGCTCGAAGGCGTGGCCGACGACGAGTTCTACGCTCCTGGGTCGATCTTCCGCCTGGAGCTCGACCCGAGCGATCCGATCGCGCGCGGCATGCCGGCCCAGAGTATCGCCTGGTACGAGGGCGGCCCGGCGTTCGAAGTGCTCGACTCGAGCGCGGTCCGCGTCGTCGGTCGCTACCCGACGGATCCCGACAAGGTGCTCTTGTCGGGGTGGGTGTTGCATCCCGACCGCGTAGCCGGGCGGGCGGCGTTGGTCGAGGTGAGGCTGGGACAGGGCCGCGTCGTGCTGTTCGGCTTCCGGCCGCAGTACCGGGGTCAGAGCATCGCCACTTACCCGTTACTGTTCAACAGCTTACAGCTGACCCCCAAGTGATGTGACTCAGGTCTCTTGTCCGATTACCACGCCATTCCTATCGTGTAGCCCCCTATGGTTGTGGTCCGGCAGGCAGGCGTGCTCTTGCTGGCCGCGCTCATCTCGAGTCGCGGCCTTTTTGCGCAGGACGGCGCGACACACGACTCGCTCGACCAGGCCGCGGCGGTCGTGACCACAACGGCGGCGGACGAAGTGAAGGTGCTGCTCCGCCCCGTCGAAATCCGCTATGTGCAGCAGGAAGACGTGCTGCTCCCGCGCGCCGCCAACATCAAGGCATTGTACGTGAACGCCTGGGCGTTCGGGTCGCCGAAGCTGTGGCAGCTGGTGCGGCTGGCGGATGAAACCGAGGTGAACGCCTTCGTCATCGATGTGAAGGACGACACCGGGTGCCTCTTGTACCCATCGTCCGTGCCGACCGCCCAAGAGATTGGCGCCAACAAGTGTGTGCGTGCCAAAGACGCGCGCGCCCGGCTCGACACGCTCGCGGCGCACGGCATCTATGCGATCGCGCGCATCGTGGTGGCCAAGGACCCGCTGCTCGCCGAGCGCAAGCCCGCCTGGTCGGTCAAGGAGCGTGACACGGGTGGCCTGTGGCGCGACCGGATCCATATCGCGTGGGTCGACGCGTACAACGATTCGGTGTGGATCTACTCGGCGGAGCTGGCGCGCGAGGCGGTGCGCCTCGGCTTCCAGGAGGTGCAGTTCGACTACGTGCGCTTCCCCGACGAGCCGCGGGAGCGCATGGCCACCGCAATCTTCCCCGCCCACCGCCCGGGTGAGACCCAGCGCGAAGCGGTGCGTGCCCACGTGGCGCTCATGAAGGAGCGGCTCCGGCCGCTCGGCGTACCCGTCACGTTCGACATCTTCGGCCTTACCGCTTCGGTGACGACGGGCGATCTCGGTATCGGGCAGGTGTGGGAAGATTTCGTGCGCGTGGCCGACGTGGTGCTGCCGATGGTGTATCCGAGCCATTACTATCGCGGCGCCTTCGGATACGCATGGCCCAACGGCCAGCCGTATCACATCGTGCGCAGCGCCCTCACCGACGCACTGCACCGGTCTCGCCCCCTGCCCGGCTCGGCCGAGATCCGGCCGTTCCTCCAAGCCTTCACGCTGGGACGCAGGCTGCCGCGCTACACGCCGTTCGAGATCCGCGAGCAGATCCGGGCGGCCGAAGACCTCGGCATCACGTCGTGGGTGCTGTGGAACCCGCGCAGTGTGTATCAGCGCGGGTCGCTGCGACCGAAAAACGGCGCCGAGCCGCCCGCTACGCCCGGCCTGTCGGGGACGAGCGGCGGCCAGTAGGCCCGGCCGTCAGGCCGGGCGCCCGGCGAGCACCATCCCCTCCTGCCATTCGGTGATGTAGCCGGCGATCGCCGACGCGGCGACCGTATAAGGATTGGCGAGGTAGAGCTGGCCCGGACCGGAGCGGCCCGGGAAGTTGCGGTTGATCGCGCTGATCGTCACTTCGTCCCGCGTCTGCGAGACACCCGGACCCGCGTTGATGCACGCGCCGCACGAAGGCTCGAGGAACGTCGCCCCCACCTTCCGGAACAGCTCGAGGTAGCCCCGCTCCTCACAGTAACGCTTCACGTCCTGCGAGCCGCACTGGATGTAGAACCGCACCCAGGGCGCCACTCGCTCGCCGCGGGCAGCCGCCTGCTCGAGCACGCGCGCGTACATGTCCATGTCCGCTTTCTTGCCGGCGGTGCAGGATCCGGCGTAGGCGATGTCCACCCGGACACGCTCCGACTGCTCGATGGTACGTCCGTTTCCCGGATCGCCGGGCAGCGCGATCATGGGCCGGATCGCGCTCGCGTCGATCTCGATCACTTCGCAGTACTCGGCGTCCGGATCACTGCAACCGCCGGCGCACAGCCGCTCCGCTTGAGCACGTGACATGCTCCGGTACGCCATCAAGTACTCGACGGTCTTCTCGTCGGGCGCGACATAGCCGGTGAACCCGCCCACCTCGGCCGTCATGTTGGTCATCGTGGCCCGCTCATCGACCGACAGCGACTCGACAGCATCGCCACAGTATTCCACCAGCTTGCCGATCGCCTGCCCGCTCTTCACGTAGGGATGGCGCAGGATCTCGAGCATGAAGTCCTTTGCCGTCACGTTGTCGGGCTTCCGCCCCCGCACCACGACCCTGACGGTCTCCGGTACGGTGAGGCGCACGTCCTTGGTGATCCAGGAGTTGAAGATCGCCGTCGTGCCGACGCCGAACGCGACGCACCCGACCGCACCGGCGTGCGGGGTGTGGGAATCGCTGCCGATGATGATCATGCTGGGCTCGGCGTGGCCCTCGAGGATTTTCGAGTGACAAATCGCCTCCGAGCCATGGTGGCCGAGCCGCAGCTCGCCGTACAGCTTGATCCCCTGCTTCTCCGCGAAGGCGCGCTGCTTCTTTTCGAGTTGGAGGGCCACGTCGAGCAGGCCCTCCTTCACGCGCTCCGGGGTCATCGCCTGGCCCAGGAACGTGAGGTGGTCGCGGAACATGAGGATGGAACCGGGGTCGTGCACCTTCTCGTCGTGGCCCACGAGCTGTTCGAAGAAGATCGCGGCCATGGGTGTCACGTATTCGTGACTGAAGCGGATGTCGGTGACGACGAATCCTTCGTCTCCCGGCTGCACCGCCGGCACCCCCACCTTGCCGCGCGAGGGGTCCACCACCCAATGGCGGGCGAGGATCTTCTCGCCCAGCGTCATCGGGCGCGGCGGCGTGGCGGGGGGTGTGAGCACGACCTTCCCCTGCAGCCGGGCGACGTTGAAGTTGAACAGGCCGCCGTACTCGATGATGCCCCGCGTGATCTCACCCTCACCCGCAGTGAAGGCGCTGAGCGGGATCGGGTCCCCGCGCCGCACCGTGTCGAGGAGGGAGAAGTCGGTGGTGGTGAGCACGCCCAGGTTCTGGCAGTTCTCCTTGTAAATGCGCTCGATATTCTCCGCGACCACGAGCCTGATCCCCGCACACATCTCCGCGTAGGGGGACTGCTCGCGCGAGGAGCCCTTCCCGCGCCGCTTGCCGCTCACCGAGGCGACGAATCCGCCGCGCTTCACCGCGCCGCGGGTGATCGGAAACTCGTCGCCGCACTTGAGGCCCAGGTAGGGGAAATCGCCCAGCGTCTCGTCGTAGTAATAGCAGATGTAGGCGGGGGTGATTTCATCGGTCGAGATGTCGTCGCGCAGCGCAACTCCGGGACGCCATGTGAGGTCTTCCCCCTCGAGCTGACGCCGCACCAAGTCGGCGTCCGAGGTGAGGAACAACACCCGTCCGGCAAGCCGGACATGGTCGGGTAGTTTCTCGACGCGCCGGGAGCGCAGCGCCTGGAGCATGGGCGAAAGATGACCCCTTGCCGAAGGTGGATCAAGCGGATTTTCTTCCGACCCCCGTCACGAGGATCGCTTCCCGATGCGCAGCGTCACTCTCGTCGCCGCCGCGGCCGTGGCGTGCGCCACCACGGCGTCGCTCCCGAGTCCCGCCCCCGCCCCCGCCCTGTTTGCTCCCAGCGCCGCGGCGATGGACGCGCACTTGAAGTATCTCGCCGACGACCTGCTCGAGGGGCGGGCGCCGGCCACCCGCGGCGGACGGCTGGCCGTCAGGTACGTAGCGGCGCAGTTCGAAGCGATGGGCCTCGAGCCCGGCGCCGCCGACGGATCGTACTTCCAGCCGGTGGCACTCGTGGGGATGACGCCGCACCCGTCGCTAGTGTGGGGCAGGGGCGGCGCGCCACACGCGCTCAAGTACCTCGACGACTTCGTCGCCTGGGCGGAGCGCCCCGAGAGCCACATCGTGACGGACGGCGACGTTGTCTTCGTGGGTTACGGGATCCAGGCCGCGGAGTGGCGCTGGGACGACTACAAGGACACGGACGTGCGGGGCAAAGTGCTCCTCATGCTCGTCAACGACCCCGGTTTCCAGGACTCCACGATTTTCAATGGCCGCGCCCTCACCTACTACGGGCGCTGGACCTACAAGCTGGAAGAGGCGGCGCGCCGCGGCGCCCTGGGCGCGTTGCTGGTGCACACGACGGAGAGCGCCACTTACGGATGGGACGTGGTGCGGGGCTCCTGGTCGGTGGAGCAGTTCAAGCTCGATCGCCCCGCGGCGCAAAGCATCGCCTTCGCCGGGTGGGTGACGCACGACGCCGCTCAGGCCGCCTTGGCGCAGGCCGGGTTGAGCCTCGACTCGCTGACGCGGGCGGCCGCACGGCGCGACTTTCGCCCGGTCTCGACCGGCGTGCACGTCGCGCTCGAGCTCGCGAGTGCCGTGCGGCACGTGCAGTCGGAGAACGTCGTCGCGCGGCTGCCCGGGAGCGACCCCGCACTGAGGCGCGAGGTCGTCGTGTTCACCGCGCATTGGGACCATAAGGGAATCGGCCCTGCCATGAATGGCGACTCGATCTACAACGGGGCGGAGGACAATGCCTCCGGCGTGGCGGCGATGCTCGGTGCCGCCGGGGCGCTGGTGCAGAGCCAGGCCCGGCCGCGGCGCACGCTGCTGTTCGTCGCCACCACGGGCGAGGAGAGCGGCTTGCTCGGAAGCGAGGCGTACGTGCGCGATCCGCTCGTCCCGCTCGAGAGCACCGCCGCCGTCCTCAACCTCGACGTGGTGAACGTGCGGGGGGCGACGCGGGACATCGACGCTTTGGGCCTCGACCGCTCGACGCTGGGGCCCGTGTTCGAGCAGGCGGCGCGAGCGGAGTCGTTGACGGTCGTGCACCAGCCCGATGTCCGCGGATCGTTCTACCGGTCGGACCACTTCCCGTTCGCCCGAGCGGGCGTCCCGGCGCTGTCGATCGAGCCTGGGGTGGACTTCGTCGGCCGGCCCGCCGGGTGGGGCAAGGACCAGGCCGAGCGCTACAACCGGGAGCGCTATCACCAGCCGGGTGACGAATACCGGCCGACCTTCCGATACGACGGCATGGCGCAGGAGGTGCGCGTGACGCTGCGCGTGGCGCTCGCTGTCGCGAACGCGCCGACGCTGCCGCAATGGCTCCCGGGCTCGGAATTCCAGCGACCTCGAGCAGGGCGCCCTTGAGTGCAGTCAATTGCACTCGGCGTGGTGCTGTAATATCATAGGAAATAGCAGCTTACGGAATTGGAGTGCGCCGGTGCGGCTGCCTCTGGCCTAATGGTACGTCCCTGCATAAGTTTGCGCCCGCTTTTTGACAGTCGCACCCCCCGCACCTCGGAGCGAGCGCCTGGAAATCCCCCCGTCGCATCGGCTGCCGCTGTCGTGGTTGGTGGAGGCGGCGAGCCCGCCGCTCGTGTACCGGGCCTATGCCGAGGTCGTGCCCGAAGCGGAGCGGGATCCCGAGCGCCTGGCGTTGCTCCGCCAGGCCGTGCTCGACTATAGGCCCGCCCAGGCGATCGCCCGGAAACAGAAGGCCAACGGTCTGTGGGGCGGCAATTTGCTGGCGCCGGCGGCGTCCAAGGCCTATGGCTGGACCGAACCGGGGACGGTGTACCAGTACCGGCGGCTGATCGAGCTGGGCTGGCCGCCGGGCGAGCGGGTGTTCCGGGACGCGGACCGGTTCCTGTTCCAGCTGCTCTCGCGCATCGAGCCCGACGATCCCGACAAGAGCGTCGCGCAGCGGGCGCTGGAGCTGCTGGTCGAGTTTCAGAAGCCCGCCCGCACCGACCTCGGGCTGGGGCGCTGGGCGCGCAGGCTGGGGCGCGAGGCCGCCGCGTGCAGCCTGGCGCGCGGCGGCCACAGCGACGATCCGCGAGTGCGCGGTACGGCCCACACGATCGCGAGCAGTATTTCGCTGTACCTGCGCAGCGAGCTCGCCGAGAAGCCGTTCAAGAAGGCCCAGGGGAAGACCGTGCTCGACCCGCTCGCCCATCCGCCGAGCATCTTCGCCATCGAGATGCTCGCGTTCCTTCCCCCCGTGCAGCGCGAGCGGGCGGGGTTCATCGAGCGGTTGGGCCAGTATTTCTCGGTGCCCGCCCCGCGCCGGGCGTTCGCGGTGCTCGCCGGCCGGAAGCCCCTCAAGCCCGTCTTCGAGCTCCTGGGTGACCCGCTGCGGTCCGACGCGCAGGGCCACGTCAGCGACATCCCGTTTGCGCTCTACTGGCTCGAGCTGCTGGCTCGGCTCGGGCTGGTGCGCCAGATCCCGAGCGCGAACCGGGTGCTGGCGCGCCTGTTCAGCGAGTGCGACGACCGGGGCATCTGGAGCCCAAAAAGCCTGCGGACCATGCCCAAGGCGACGAGTCCCCTCACCGCGCATTACTTCCCGCTCGAGGGTGCCGGCAAGAGCCCCGCGCAGCGCCAAACCGACGCCACCTTTCGGCTCGGACTGATCTCCCGACTGCTCGGCATTCCGGTCGAGATCGTCTAGCAGGATGTGACAGTAGTAGCGTATACTACTACTAAGATGCCGGGATCGGTGGATCTCACTCCCTTCGGGTTCACGCCCACCGAGTCGCAGGTGTACGGCGCTCTGCTCCGGCTGGGACCATCGACGGGATACGCGGTCGCCCACGCCACCCGCACGGCGCGCGCCAACACCTATGGCGCGCTGGAGGGGCTCGCCGAGCGCGCCGCCGCGACCCGTCTCCCCGGTCGACCGGCGCGCTACCGCGCTGTCGATCCCCGGGCGCTCATCGCCCAGCTCGCCGCCGAGCAGGGTCGGGCCCTCGACCGGTTGAGCCAAGCCCTGCGTGACTCCAGCGATCCTGTCGAGCCCGAGATCCGCACGGCCGCGGGGGTCCGCGCGACCGCTAATCTGGTCATGCAGCTCGTGGCGCGAGCCGAGCGCCGGGTGGAGGGCGTGCTCGCCGCCGAGCTGCTGCGACCGTCGCTGCCCGCCTGGCGCCGCGCCCGGGAGCGCGCGACCCTCGACCTGCGGGTCGCGGGCGATGTGCCCGTCGAGGCGGAGACCCTCGTGGCGGGTGCCGCCCCGCCGGACACGCCCACGATCCTGCTCATCGACGAGGGCCAGGTAGTCGTCGCCAGCGGGGCGGGGGAGGGCCTGGCCGCGATGTGGAGCTCACATCCGGCGCTTCTGGCGGTGGTGCGCGCGGCGCTACGGAGTCTCGCGTGAAGCGGGTGGTCTGGTGCTGGCTGGCGTGCTGGCTTGCGGGCGCGGCGTGCCGCTCCTCCACGATCCCGGAGGCCGCGCGGTTTCCCGCGGGGACCGGCTTCACGGCGCGGCGCCTCACGGTCGACGGTACCACGCTACGCTACATCGACACGGGACGCGGCACGCCCGTCGTCTTCCTCCACGGGCTCGGCGCGTCGATGTACGCGTGGCGCAAGAACCTCGCACCCATCGTCGCAGCGGGCTACCGGGTCATCGCGTTCGACAACCGCGGCTTCGGCTTCTCCGACAAACCCGCCACGGGCTACGACAACGCCTCGTACGCTCGTCTCGTGGTGGCGCTGCTCGACTCCCTGCACGTCCCGGACGCCGTGCTCATCGGGCACTCGATGGGCGGGGCCATCGCCGCCGAAGTCGCGATCGCGCACCCCGAGCGCGTACGTGGTCTGGTCCTCATCGGTTCGGCCGGGCTTGGCGCCCGGGAGCCGCCGCTATTCCGCGTAGGACGCTGGCCTGTCGTTGGTCCCCTGCTGTTCGCGTTCCGCAGCCGGGGGTTCACCGAGCGCTTCCTCAAGGCCACGTATGCCGACCCGGGCAAGGTCAGCGATGCGGACGTGGACCAGTACTATGCCCCGGTGGCGGATCCCGAGTACGGGCGGGCCCTGCGTGCCGTGTTGCGCCAGTTCCGATTCGATGCGCTCGCGGGCAGACTGGACCACATCGCGCCGCCAACGCTGGTGCTGTGGGGAGAAGCCGACCGCCTGATACCGATCAGGCTGGGGCGAGCGCTCGCTGGTGGCATTCCTGGCGCGGCCTTTCTGAGTGTGGCGCGGGCCGGTCACTCGGTCCAGGAAGAAGCGCCCGACGAGGTGAACCGATTGTTGATCCACTTCCTCAAGGACGGGCTGGCGCGGATTCCCAGAGACCTGGCGTTCGAGCGTCGGGCTGGTATATTTCCTCAACCGTTCGGTTGATGAAATGACTCTTTGAAACCTAAGCTAAGCAACAACAGAGCGTTACGCATTATCGCCGCAGCCGGCGAAGAGTTTTCCCGGTACGGCTTCGAAGGCGCGCGAGTCGCCCGGATTGCGCGCCGCGCCGGCGTGAACAAGCAGCTGCTGTTTTACTATTTCCACTCGAAGCGCGGCCTGTTTACCGCCGTGCTCAGCCAGGGCGCCGCGCACCTCGAGAGGGCGCTCAGCGATCTCCCCGTCCCCGGTCGGGATCCCCTCGACCGCATTGGCACCACGCTCGCGCTGCAGTTCGACTTCCTCGCCGGCCATCCCGATCTGGTGCTGCTGCTCACCTCGGCCGGGCGGTCGGACGCCCGTCCCTTCGCGCCAGCCATCAAGCAGCTCGTGGTGCTTCTTGCCGAGGGTCAGGGCCGGGGGCGGGTGCGCGACGACATCGACCCCCACCTCGCGGCCGCTCAGGCCCTCGTGCTGATGGTCGCGTACCTCGGCCTCGAGTCGTTGATCGCGACAAGCGCGCCGCCGCTCGGTGCCGACGAGCCGGCGCTACGCGAGCGCTGGAAAGACGCGGCGGTGAGGCTGGTGCTGGACGGCGTCGCAGCCCACTGACACCCTACCAGTTGATCCAGTAGGACGCCTTCACGAGAAACGTGTTGTTGGGATGCAGCCCGAACAAGTCCTGGAAATCGCCCGAAAGCGATCGCGGGCCCATGGCCGGTGCGAAGTCCCCACGTCCCTGGGTCCATACCACGAACAGGGTCGACCCGGGCCGGTACTCCCAGCGGAGCACCGTGGTCGAGTTGAACGCCTTGAAGTTGAACCCACCGGGCGTGGCGCTGTACGACTGATAACGATCATCGAATGCCTGAGCGTTCGGGTCCAGGAGCTTGTGCGGGTCCGAGAAATCCCCTTTGCTCACAAACGGCTGCGCGTACAACTGGAGGGTGAGCACGGTCGAGAGCGTATAATCGACCCGCCCGGTGAGGGATACCTCTTTCTGATTCAGATACGCGAAGTACGTGCCGGTCGAGTCCGCCAAGGGCTGCACGGCGTTCACGTTGTGGGTCGCCCTCAGGGTCAGCGACGTGTTGACCTGAGAGGCGATGCGGTACGTCAGCTGCACGTTGCCATTGAACCTCTGGGACCGACCGCCGTCGCCACGCCAGTAGTTGAACCAGATGTATGGGACGAACGCGGGGCGTCCGTCGCCGTCCACCTCTAGCCACGGGGCGACATACGGATCCACGCGCACGGCCGGTCCCCCACGCGAGCAGTTGCGATCGCAGAACGTGGTGCCGAGCTGGCCCGCGGTGACGCCGCCGTGGATCCACCAGCGGTTCTTCAGCATGACATGGCCATTGGTGTTGGCCGCGCGCTCGACGGGAGTGCCTGCCGCCGTCCAGTACTGCCACCAGTTGAAGTTCCAAAACGCCTGCTGGTAGATCGAAGACGGATGGAGCGCTTGCAGGCCGAACCAGGTGTTCCAGCTCTGTTGGTCCGCCTGCAGGAGGAACCCGAGGTCATTGGCCTCGAACCCCTGGGAGCGACGCAGGTAGCTGGTCTCGAATCGAGTAATGCCGCCGCCCACCTTGCCGAACAGGAGTTCTTCGGCGTTGCCCGAGAGGCTGGTGCGGGTGGGGTCGTACGACACGCCGGCGCCGCGCCGTCGATAGAAGTGAACCGCATCCCGTTGCGTGAGGGCGATCGCGGAGTCGGTTCCCGCGACCCGGCTCAGGTCGAACGAGCCCGAGACCTGGTAGTGCCCCTGGAGAAAGCGGTGCCGGAAGTCGACCGCGCCCACGTAAGCGCTCCGGCGCAGGGAGTCCTGGCTCCACTGGTCGAGGTTGCGATTTACGGCCGTGAACATCATGCCGACGCCGCTCTCACCATTGCGTAAATCCTGCTGCGTCCGCACCACGGCGTAGTTGGTGGTGGGCTCCATGGTCTGATCCAGCGCGCCCCCGGCCCGCTCGGTGATCG
>Ga0209055_1000460_pt1 | contig 28757 bp, 27 predicted proteins | sample GraSoiAngelo_110_FD_185875 | JGI IMG/M metagenome (GOLD analysis project Ga0209055, IMG submission 185875) | Grasslands soil microbial communities from the Angelo Coastal Reserve, California, USA - 14_0903_12_30cm (SPAdes) (version 2) | ecosystem: Environmental > Terrestrial > Soil > Grasslands ... | reverse complement strand
CCGGAGCGTAAAGTCCGGCTCGGCACTGGCGACGTCGTACCCCGCGGAGCCCTCCGTCTGTCGTGTCGGCAGCGGCAGCCCGTCATGATGCGCCAGGCGGCGCACCTGTACGACCGGCGGCCGCGTCAGGCGAGCGCTCCTGGATCCCGCTCGATGACCGGGTCGAGCACGAGCGGCGGCGGCTCCTCCTCGATCAGATACGCAAATTCTCGCCGGAATTCCTCCACCGACACGTGGGCGGTCGCGGCGAAGCGCGCCAGCTCGTGCGGGTCCTCGAAGTCGTCGCGCCGCAGCCGGATCATGTAGCGGCGCGCGATGGCGTAGCGGGTGGACGTGATGTCCACCCGCCGCGTGCGCGCCCGGCCCGTTACCGGATCGATCATGGCGGCAAACGGGATGGGGACGAACCGCCCCGCCTGCAGTGAAATGAGGGCCGCGTTGCCGCCCCCCAGCACGTACTTGGCGGCGCAGTAGCCCAAGTCGCGCGTGTACTCCATGTCCATAGGGATCGGATCCGCGCACCGCAGCTCGTAGCCGATGTTCTTCGCCGCGATGGTCGCCGTCAGCCCGAACTCCTTGAGGCGCTTCTGCACGGCGGCCTTGAGGATCTCGCCGATGTTCACCTCGGCGATGCGTACGTTCCCGTGCGTATCCCGCTCGACCTCCTCGAAACCCGCGAGGTCCGCTGGGTCGATGCCGAGGGCCAGCCCCTCGGCGAGCACGGCGACGCCGTCCAGCCGGCCGTACGACAGCCGTTTGACGATGGCGCCGACGAGCGTATCCACGACCGACTTGAGGCGGATGCGCCGTCCCAGGAACTCCTCCGGGATCAGCGTGAGCGTGGCGCCGGCGGCCTTGCCGATCCCCATCGCCAGGTGCCCTGCGCCGCGGCCCATCGTGATGACCAGGTACCAGCGCGAGGTGGTTTTGGCGTCCACCATCAGGTTCTTCACGATCTCCACCCCGTAGTGGCGCGCCGTCTGGAAGCCAAAGGTGTCCACGTGCGGCGGCAGGTCGAGATCGTTGTCGATCGTCTTCGGCACGTGCACGACCTGGAGCCGTCCCGCGGCCTTCTCCTCGAGCTTCATGGCCGAGTACGCGGTGTCGTCACCGCCGATGGTGATGAGCTGCGAGACGTTGAGGCGCAACAACGCCAGAACCGCGTTGTCGAGATGCGCCGGGTTCTTGGTAGGGTTGGCGCGCGAGATGCCGATGTAGGAGCCGCCGCGAAAGTGGATCCGGCTCACCTCGCCGATGTCGAGCGGCACGACGTGGTCGATGTCGCCTTGCATGATCCACTCGAACCCGTCGCGCACCCCGAGCACGTCGACGGCCTCGAGCCGTGCGCGGATGGTGGCCGCCCCGATGACGCTGTTGATTCCCGGTGCGGGGCCGCCGCCGACCAGAATCGCGAGTGTTCTGCGCTCGGTCATCGCCTGGCCACCCGAGTCACGCGGATCTGGCGCGCCGCTTTCGCCACGCGAGCACCGCGATCACCGCTGCGCCGATGCCGATCCACCAGCCGGCCGCGGTGCCGAGGCGCCCGGCGCGCTCGCTCGAGGTCAGCCAGTTGGTCTCGCCCTCGAGCGTCGCGAGCGTCGCCACCAGCGCCGTGACGGCACCGATCAGTCTCATGTGGCCTCCTTACACCAAGGTCTTGGCGTCCGCGAGCGGCAGTCCGAATGCCTCGGCTACCGCCGCGTACACGACCTTGCCCTCGATCGCGTTCAGCCCGAGGAACAGCGCGGCGTCGTCCCGGCACGCCTGCTTCCAGCCGCGCTTGGCCAGACGCTTGGCGTACAGGAACGTGGCGTTGGTGAGGGCGAGCGTGGAGGTGCGCGGCAGGCCGCCCGGCATGTTGGCGACCGCGTAGTGGATGATCCCGTCCACCACGTAGGTCGGGTTGTCGTGGGTGGTGGGCTTGCTGGTCTCGATGCAGCCGCCCTGGTCCACCGCCACGTCCACGATCACGGAGCCGGCCTTCATGAGCTTCAGGTCGTCGCGCCGCACCAGCTTCGGGGCCTTGGCGCCCGGGAGCAGCACGGCGCCGATTACGACGTCGGCCTTGCGCAGCTGGTCGAGCAGATTGTGACGGTTCGAGTACAACAGGTCGACGTTGGGGGGAAGCACGTCCGCGAGGTAGCGCAGCCGGTCGAGCGACAGGTCGAGCAGCGTCACGTGGGCGCCCAGCCCCGCCGCCATCTTGGCCGCGTTGGCGCCGACCACCCCGCCACCCAGGATGAGCACCTCGGCGGGCAGCACCCCCGGCACGCCTCCCAGCAGGATGCCCGAGCCGCCGTACACCTTCTCCAGGTACTTCGCGCCCTCCTGCACCGCCATCCGTCCCGCGACCTCACTCATGGGCGTGAGCAACGGCAGCTCTCCCGAGGTGAGCTGCACGGTCTCATAGGCGATCGCGGTGATCCCCGACCGGAGCACCGCCTGCGTGAGGGCCTCGGACGCCGCAAAATGGAAATAGGTGAACACGACCTGCCCTTTCCGCATACACGGCCACTCGGGCTCGATCGGCTCCTTGACCTTGACCACCATTTCGGACTTGGACCACACGTCCCCGGCCCGCGTGACCAGCGTCGCGCCGGCCGCCCGGTAGGCGTCGTCTGAGAATCCCGACCCGAGCCCCGCGCCTTGCTCCACCAGCACCGTGTGCCCGTCGCCGACCAGCGACTCGGCCCCCGCCGGCACCAGCGCCACGCGGTTCTCCGCGGTCTTGATCTCTTTAGGGACACCGACGATCATGCGCTCTCCGCCTTACGTCGTTGCGTGACGTCTTTGCTTGACGCCTCTGCGTGACGCCTGTGCTCGACGCCTTTCAGTCCTTGTCCGGCCCCAGCCACACCACCGTCTGCCGCTCGGGATCGAAGAATTCCGCCGCGACGGCCGCGACTTCGTCCTCGGTCAGCCCGGCTACCGTCGCCAGCACCTGGTCGAGACTCTGATACGGCTCGCCGTAGACCGAAAAGCCCGCCAAACGATACATCCGGGCCGAAGGACTCTCCAGCGACAGCATCAGCTGCCCCTGGGTCTGTTGCTTGGCCTCGGCGAGCGCGTCCCCGCGCAACCCCTCGCGCGCGAGCGTCGCGTACTCCTCGCGAATCGCCGCGGCGGCCTGCAGCGCCGTTTGCGGCTGCGTGCCGACGTACACGCCTGTCACCCCCATCTGGCGATAGAAGCTCGTGAACGCGTAGATCGCGTAGGCGAGCCCGAGCTCTTCGCGAATCCGCTGGAACAGCCGGCTCGACATCCCGCCGCCGAACACGTTCGCCAGCACGAGCAGGGCGTACTTGCGCGGGTCGGCGTACGGGATCGTGTCGCTGGCGAACACGATGTGGGTCTGGGCGGTGTCTTTATGGTGGCGGGCCTCGGCGCCGCGGACGGCCGGTGGGACGGTCGCCGAGAGAGGCGTCGCCGATGGGGCGTTGCCAGGTGTCGCGTTGAACCAGCCCAGCTTCGCGAGCTCTTCGAGCAGCTGGTCGTGCGTCAGGTTCCCCGCAGCGGCGATGACGCAGTTCGCGGGGAAGTAGGCGCGCCCGTGCAGCTGCTTCAGGTCGCCCGCGGAGAGCGCGCTGACGGTGTCGCGCGTGCCGAGGATGGTGTAGCCGTAGGGATGCTCGGGCCACAGCGTCTGGTACGAGAGGTCGAACACCTGATCGTCGGGGGTGTCTGCGACGGTGTTGATCTCCTCGAGCACCACCTTGCGCTCGAGCTCCAGATCACTGGTGCGCAGCACCGGGTTACGGACCAGGTCGGTGAGCACATCGAGCGCGCGCGGCAGATCGGCGTCGAGCACGCGCGCGTGAAACGCCGTGGTGTCACGCGAGGTGTAGGCGTCGAGCGAGCCGCCGCGCGCCTCGAGGGCGAGGGCGATCTCCTGGGCGGTGCGGCGCTCGGTCCCCTTGAACACCATGTGCTCGAGCAGGTGGGACACGCCCATCTTGGGGCGCGGCTCATGCGCGCTGGCGCTGCGCACCCAGATGCCGACCGCCGCCGAGCGCACGCTCGGCACCCGCTCCGACAGCACGAGCACGCCGCTCGGCGCGGTGGTCTGGTGGATCTCCCGGTCGAGCCGGACCGTCTCCATCACCGCGAGCGGGCGGGGGCCGTCTCCGTTTTCTCGAGCAGCGCCTTCCGGGAGAGTCGCATGCGACCGCGCTCGTCGACCTCGAGCAGCTTGACCCGGACTTGGTCGCCCTTCTTCACGACGTCTTCGGTGCGCTCCGTGCGGCCGTGCTGCAGCTCGGAGATGTGCAGCAGCCCCTCCACGCCGGGGAGGATCTCGATGAACGCGCCAAAGGCCGTCGTGCTCTTCACCACACCTTCGTACACCTTGCCGACCTCGGGCACCTGGACCATGCCGGCGATGATGTCGCGCGCCCGCTCTCCGCCCTCGCCCACGGCGGAGATGGTCACGAGCCCGTTGTCGTCGACGTTGATCTCGGCGCCGGTCTGCTCCTGAATCGACCGGATGGTCTTTCCCTTGGGGCCGATGATGTCGCCGATCCTGTCCGTCGGGATCTGGATCGTGATGATGCGCGGGGCGTACTTGGACAGCTGCGAGCGCGGCTGCGGCATGGCGCGGTCCATGATGTCGAGGATGTGGATCCGGGCCTGCTTCGCGCGGTCGAGCGCTTCCGCGACGATCTTGAAGTCGAGCCCCTCGATCTTGATGTCCATCTGGATCGACGTCACGCCTTCGCGCGTCCCCGCCACCTTGAAGTCCATGTCGCCCAGGTGATCCTCGGTGCCGAGAATGTCGGTCAGCACCGCCACGCGCGCGCCTTCCTTGATCAACCCCATCGCGACCCCGGCGCACGACGCCTTCACCGGGACGCCCGCGTCGAACAGCGCCAGCGAGCCGCCGCACACCGTTGCCATGGACGACGAGCCGTTGGACTCGAGGATGTCGGACACGATGCGGATCGTGTAGGGGAACTGGTCGTACGGCGGGAGCAGCGCCTGCAGCGCCCGCTCGGCCAGCGCGCCGTGGCCCACTTCGCGGCGCGAGGTGCCGCGGATCGGCCGCACTTCTCCGGTGGAGAACGGCGGGAAGTTGTAATGCAGCATGAACGACTTGGTCGTCTCTTCGGCCACGTCGATCGAGTCGATCCGCTGCTCGTCCGACACCGTGCCGAGCGTGACGGACACGAGCGCCTGCGTCTGGCCGCGCGTGAACAGCGCCGAGCCGTGGGTGCGGGGCAGCACGCCCACCTCGCAGGTGATCGGTCGCACCGTCGCCAGGTCGCGGCCGTCGACCCGCTCGCCGCGCGACAACACCTGCTCGCGCATCGTGCGGTACTCGATCTCCTCGATCACCGCCGCGACGTCTTTCAGGTTGTCGGGGAATTCCGCGGCGAGCTGCTCCTGGATCGTCGACTTGAGCGCGGCGAGCGCCTGGGTCCGCTCGGCCTTCTCCGGCAGGTTCAGCGCCTCGGCGATGCGCGGCTCGGCCAGCGCCTTCACCCGCGCGACCAGCTCCGCCGCCGGCTCGACCTTGGTCCACTCCATCTTCGGCTGCCGCAGGTCGGCGGCGAGCTCGGTCGCGGCATCGAGCAGCTCGCGGATGCCCTTGTGCGCCACCTCGAGCCCCTTCACGATCTCGGGCTCCGTCAGCTCGAGCGCGCCGCCTTCCACCATGACGATCGAGTCGCGCGACCCCGACACCACCATGTCCACGTCCGAGAACTCGAGCTGCTGGAAGGTCGGATTCAGGATCCACGCACCCTCCACCCGTCCCACGCGCACCGCGGCGATAGGGCCGTTCCAGGGCACCTTGGACATGTCGAGCGCCGCGGAGGCCGCCGTCACGCCGAGCACGTCGGCGTCGTTCTCCTGGTCCGCCGACAGGACGTAGATGAAGACCTGGATCTCGTTCTTGAACCCCTCGGGGAACAACGGCCGGATAGAGCGGTCCGTCACCCGCGCCGAGAGGATCTCCTCGTCCGAAGGACGGCCCTCGCGTTTCAAAAAGCCGCCGGGAATCTTGCCGGCAGCATAGGATTTCTCGCGGTATTCGACGGTGAGGGGGAAGAAGGGGAGCGTCGAGACGTTGTCCGACACGGTCACCGTCGCGAGGACTACGGTCTCCCCGAACTGCAGGAGGCAGGCCCCCGCGGCCTGCTTGGCGAGTCGCCCCGACTCGAGCTTCAGCGGGCGACCCGCGAACGTGCGATCGACGTGCTTCACCATGTTGCCTGTCTAGAGCACGAAGAAATACGCGAGGCGTCCCGGTGCTCTTGCCGGGACGCCCAGCGCGACGCCTCTTGCATTAGTGGCGGAGACCGAGCTCGTCGATGAGCTGCCGATAGCGCTCCAGGTCGGTGCGCTTCAGGTACTCCAGCAGGCGGCGGCGCTGGCTGACCATCCTGAGGAGGCCGCGCTGCCCGTGGAAGTCCTTGGCGTGGACCCGGAAGTGATCGGTGAGGCTGTTGATCCGCTCGGTGAGCAGCGCGACCTGAACCGGGGCTGACCCCGTGTCCCCTTCGTGCAGCCCGTACTTCCTGACCGGCGTCGTCTTGTCGTACATCTGTCCTGTTCCCTAATTCTTGAGAGCGCAGTAACTTAGACCGCCGATACCGGTTTGTAAAGCCCTAGTGACCAACGCGCCCCCCCCGCCCCCCGCGCCCCCCGCGCCCAGCGACCTGGTCGGCCGCACCGTCGGCCCGTACGACCTCGAGCGTCTGCTCGGCCAGGGCGGGTTCGCCTGGGTGTTCGCCGGTCGGGAGCTGGACGGAACTCCCGTCGCCGTCAAAGTGCTGATGCCGCGCTACGCCGGCGACCCGCAGTTCGAGAGCCGGTTCCGGAACGAAGCCGAGACCGCCGCGAAGCTCCAGCACCCGAACATCATTCGGATTCGGTTCGTGGCGCGCTCCGGGGGCTACGTCTACTTCGGGATGGATCTGTGCGCCGACAGCCTCGGGGCGCGCATCGCGCGCGAAGGCCCCCTGCCGGAGGCGGACATGCTCCGCCTGGCGGCGGACGTGGCCAAGGGGCTGGGGTTCGCGCACGGGCGGGGTGTGATTCACCGCGACCTGAAGCCCGACAACATCCTGCTCCGCTCCGACGGCAGCGCGGTCATCACCGACTTCGGCATCGCGCGCGCGGTTTCGGGCTACGTGGCTTCCACCGGCGTCAACATGACGATCGGGACGCCCCAGTACCTCTCTCCCGAGCAGGCGCAGGGACGCGCGCTCGACCAGCGCGTGGACTTCTACGCGCTCGGCATCACCCTCTTCAAGGCCGCCGCCGGCGAGGTACCGTTCGCCGCGAGCGACTGGTTCGAGCTCGCACGCATGCACGTCGAGCGGCCGCCCCCGGGCTTGCGCAAGAAGCGGCCGGAGCTGTCCAAACGGTTCGAGCGGATCGTGCTGAAGTGCCTGGCCAAGCATCCCGACGACCGCTACCGCGATGCGGCCCAGCTGCTCGCTGAGCTGGCCGCGGTCGAGGCCAAGCCACGCGCCGGTGCGTGGTGGCGCTGGTGGTCAGGCTGAAGGGCTGAAGAGGCGTTTGATCATGCTGGCGAGGCGGGCGACGAGGCTCGGCTTGGCCCTTGGTACGCTTCCCCCTGCTGGTTCCCGTCCCAAGTAGGCTTCGATCGCCCGACGCAGGTCGGGCTCGCATTGCTCGGGAAAAGGGCGCTCCGCCGGACGCACGTCGAATCCCGCTCCCTCAGGTCTTCCGGCGAGTTCCACGACGCCGGGTGAAGCGCGTTCGATCACGTCGACCATGGGCCGCAGTGCCTCCCGCCTCCCGGCTCCCCCGTCGCGATAGTAGGCCGCCGTCACCACCGCGACCAGGTGGTCCGCCGTGATCCGCCCCGCCACGTACGCTGTGAGCGTCTCCCTAACGACGGAAGACATGGCCCAGCAGACGCAGGATATCGTTGGACGTGGCGAGGATCATGATGGCGACCAGAACCACGAAGCCGATCTGGGTGAGCCGCAGGCGCAGCTCGAGCGGCAACGGCCTGCGTCGCACTGCCTCCGCCAGGAGAAAGACCAGCTGGCCGCCGTCCAGAATGGGAATCGGCAGGACGTTGAGGATTGCCAGGTTGATGGACAAAAAGGCCATGAAGCCGAGAAAGGTCGCCGCGCCGATCCGCGCCGCCTGGCTCGAGATCTGGCCGATCAGGATCGGTCCACCGAGCTCGCGGAGCGACGCCCTGCCCGTGACGAGCTTCGCCAGGAAATCGAGGATCATGGCGCCGCGGCTCCGCGTCTCCGCCCACCCGACCCGGACCGCGCCCAGGATGCCGGGCCGCGGGAGCGTCGGGTACACCGCCCCGATGCCGACAAACCCGATGACCTGCGTCCGCTTGGTCACGGGATCCGTCTCCTCGCGGCGATCGGGCGTCACCGTCAGAGAAAGGCGCTCGGTGCCCCGCCGCACCTCGACCGTGATCGGGTGCGTGGCGTTGCGACGCGCCACGCGCGCGAAGTCCTGCCACGAGACCACCGTGTCGCCGTTCACCTTGAGGATGCGGTCACCCGGCATGAGGCCCGCCTTGGCCCCCGCGCCGCCGGACGTCACGCTCGAGATGACCGGCTCGAGATAGGGGCTGAGCGCCAGCACCGCGGCGACGCGCGCGGCCGTGTCCCCCTGGGCGATCTGCAGCACCACCGAATCCGGCCGTCCCGCCACGCGCAACCTGACGGGCGGCGGGGCGTTGGCGAGCTTCAGCTGCAGGTCACCCCACGTCCGGACCGAATCACCGTTCACGGTGGTGATGCGATCGCCGCGTCGCAGCGCCCCGAGGGCCTGCGCCGCCGGAGGCAGGTCATTCACCATCACCGAGTCCACTCGGGTCGTGGCGATGTTGTTCGGCTCGAGGGTCCCGGTGTAGGCGAGCCCCGTGTAGACCACGACCGCGAACACCGCGTTCATGGTCACACCGGCCAGGATCACGATCGACCGGGCCCACAGCGGCTTGCGGTCGAACGCCCGGGCGGGATCGATCGGCTGGGCGCTCTTGCCGCCTTCCAGGTCCCCGGCGACCCCTTCGTCTTCGAACCCGGCCATCTTTACGTAGCCGCCGAACGGAATCCACGAGATCCAGTACTCCGTCTCGCCGCGGCGCCACGCCAGGATCGGTCGACCGAAGCCGAGCGAGAAGCGCAGCACCTGGATTCCCACCGCCTTGGCCGCGGCGAAGTGGCCGGCTTCGTGCACGAAGATCAGCACGCCGACGACGACGATGAGGGAGATCGGGGTCAGGAGCACGCGGCCTCCCGCGCCAGCCGGCGTGCGGCGGTGTCCGCCGCGAGTACGGCCTCGAGCGTGTTGGCCTCGGCCGGCGCGCTCGTGTCCAGCACTCGGGCGATCGTTTGGGCGATCCGGCCGAAGGGAATCCCGCCCTCGAGAAACAGCGCGACGGCGATCTCGTTGGCGGCGTTGAACACGGTTGGGGCCGTACCGCCGGCAGTGGCCGCGGCGCGGCCGAGGCCGTAGGCCGGGTACAGCTCCGCCTCCACGGCTTCGAACGTGAGGCTGCCCGCGGCGACCGGATCGAACCGCCGGGTTCCCGCGTCCGGCACCCGCGCCGGATGCGTCAGCGCATAGAGGATGGGCAGCTCCATCGTCGGGAACCCGACCTGCGCGAGCACCGAGCCGTCCACGAATTCCACGAAGGCGTGGACCACCGATTGCGGATGCACGACGACCTCGACCGCTTCGTACCCGAGCCCGAAGAGGAAGTGCGCCTCGATCACCTCGAGGGCCTTGTTGACGAGCGTGGCGGAATCCACCGTGATTTTCTTCCCCATCTTCCAGGTGGGGTGACGCAGCGCCTCCGCCACCGTGGCCGCCGCGATCCGCTCGCGCGGCCAGGTGCGAAACGGGCCGCCCGAGGCCGTGAGGATGAGGCGCGCCAGCTCGGTCGGCCCCCGTCCCGCGACACACTGCAGCACCGCGCTGTGCTCGGAGTCAACGGGGATGATCTCCCCGCCCCCCTCGCGCGCCGCGCGCGTGACGAGCTCGCCGGCCATCACGAGGGTCTCCTTGTTCGCCAGGGCGACGCGCTTCCCGGCCCGCAGGGCCGCGAGCGTGGCCTCGAGCCCCGCCGCGCCCACGATGCCGTTCACGACGATGCGCACGTCGGGGTGGGTGGCGGCTTCCACGAGGCATTCCGGCCCCTTGCCCCTTCCCCCTTCCCCCTTCCCCGAGTTGACCAGCCCCACATACGCCGGCTGCCACTCGGCCGCCTGACGTGCGAGCAGCTCCGCGTTCGAATGCGCCGTCAGCGCGATGACGCGAAACCGGTCCCGCTGGCGCGCCAGCACCTGCAGGGTGGAGCAGCCGATCGAGCCGGTGGACCCGAGGATCGCGACGCCGACGCTCATGCGATCCCGAACAGCCGGAGCAGTCCCGCGGTCGCGGCCAAGACGAAGTAGAGCGAGTCGAGCCGGTCGAGCACGCCCCCGTGGCCGGGGATGAGCGACGACGAGTCCTTGACCCCCGCCTCGCGCTTGAAGAGCGATTCGGCGACGTCGCCGACCTGCGCCGCCACCGCCACGACCAACCCCACCGTGGCCAGTTGCCAGACGCCAAGTCGCAGGGCGACCCTGTCCAGCACCAGGGGACCGTACACCAGCGCTGCAATCAGCCCGCCGACGAGGCCGCCGACGGCGCCCGCCCAGGTCTTCCGGGGCGACAGCACCGGCGCGAGCTTGGGGCCGCCGATCAGGGTTCCGGCGGCCATGGCGCAGGTGTCGCACACCCACGTCACGACGAGCGGCAGCACCACCAGCGCCACCGCGCCGCGGGGGTGCGCGTCCGAGTGCGGGCCGTGGCGGATCGCTATGGTGAAGGCGAGCAGGGCGGATGCGTACAGGCTGCCGAAGACGGTGACCGACACGGCCGTGAGCGGGCGGCGGGCCGGTCCGCGCGCCATCGCCGCTACCAGCACCGCGAGCAACCACAGCGCGGCGACGTAGAGCACCGGCTCCCAGTCGGCGTATCCTTTGACCCAGAACGTCGCGAACGGCACGGCCGCCGCCGCCACGAGCCCCAGGCGCTCGAACGGCTCGATCCCCTCGCGGCGGGCCAGGTCGTACACCTCGCGCGTGCCGAGCACGCCGAGCAGGGCGAGTGCGGTGGCCAGGACCCACCCGCCCAGCCACAGCACCACCAGCGAGACCGCAATGGCCGGAACCGCGACGGCGATACGCAGCAGCAGGTTGCGGGACATCAGGGGGGGGCGGGGGCCGTGACTTTGCCGAACCGCCGGTCGCGCCGCTGGTAGTCGAGGATGGCCTGGAACAGATCGCGCCGGGTGACGTCGGGCCACAGCACCGGCGTCATGTACAACTCGGTGTAAGCGAGCTGCCACAGCAGGAAGTTCGAGATCCGCAGCTCACCCGAGGTGCGGATCAGCAGATCGGGGTCGCTCCAGGGGGCGGTGTAGAGCTTTTCACGCACCGCCTCCTCGTCGATATCCTCGAGGCGCTTCGTGCCCTTCAAGACTTCCTCGGCGAGCAGGCGCGCCGCGCGCGCCAGCTCGGCGCGGGAGGAGTAGGAGATGCACAGATTGAGCGCCAGCCGCCGGCCGCCGCGCGTGTCCCGCTCCACGCGGTCGATCGCGGCGCGGGCGCCCGGCGCGAGCCGCGCCCGCTCCCCCAGCACGTGCACGACCACGCCCTGGTCGCGCAGCTCCGCCGCTTCCTTGGCGATGTATTGAGCGCCGAAATCTCGGTGGGGGGGCGCTGCCAGTTCTCCTCCGAGAACGCAAACAACGTGAGCACCTCGACGCCCGCCTCGATGGCGCCTTCGACGATCTCGCGCACCGCCTTCATCCCGGCGCGGTGCCCGAACGGCCGCGGCAGGTTGCGCTCGCGCGCCCAGCGGCCGTTGCCATCCATGATGATGGCGACGTGGCGGGGCGCGGCCCCGTTCAGGCGGATCTGCCCGAGCAGCTCGTCGGTCACCTAGACCTCCATGATGTCCGCTTCCTTCGCTTTGACCGCGGCGTCCACGAGCTTCAGGTGGTCGTCGTGCAGCTTTTGCACGTCCTTCTCGGCGTGCTTCTTCTCGTCTTCGGAGACGTGCTCGGTCTTCTTGATCCGGTTGATCGCGTCGGTTCGGGCGTGTCGGATCGCCACGCGGCCCTCCTCGGCGAACTTGTGCACCACCTTCACCAGCTCTTTGCGGCGCTCCTCGGTGAGCGCTGGGATGGGGATGCGGATGACCGCGCCGTCGTTGGCGGGCGTGAGGCCCAGGTCCGACGCGAGGATCGCTTTCTCGATGGCCTTGAGGAGGGTCTTGTCCCAGGGCTGGATCGTCAGCAGCTTCGGCTCGGGGGCCGCCACGCTCGCCACCTGGTTGAGCGGCATCTCGTTGCCGTAGGCCTCCACCCGCACGAGATCGAGCAGCGCGGTGGTCGCCTTCCCCGTGCGCACCGTGGCGAACTCGCGCTTCACCGCTTCCACCGCCTTGTCCATCCCTTGCCGGGCGTGCTTGACGTGGTCTGTCAGACTGGTGACGGTGGTCATGTGACGATGGTGCCGACGCGCTCCCCGGCCAGCACCCTGGCCGTCGCGCCGGGCTGGTTGATGTTGAACACAACGATCGGAAGCTTGTTCTCCTTGCACAAGCCGAACGCGTTCGCGTCCATCACGGCATAGCCGTTCACGAGCGCGTCGCGGAACGACAGCTCGGCGAGGAACTTCGCCTTGGGGTCCTGCTTCGGGTCGGCGGTGTAGACGCCGTCGACGTTCGTCGCCTTGAGCAGCACCTTGGCCTCGACCTCGAGCGCCCGCAGCACGGCCGCGGTATCGGTCGAAAAGTAGGGGTTCCCCGTCCCGCCCGCGAAAATCACCATGCGCCCCTTTTCGAGGTGGCGCACCGCCCGGCGCCGGATGTAGGGCTCGGCGAGCGCCTCCATGCGGATCGCCGTCATCACCCGCGTGTCGACGCCCTTCTTTTCGAGGATGTCCTGCAGCGCGAGGGCGTTGATGACCGTGGCGAGCATCCCCATGTAGTCGGCGGACACGCGGTCCATGCCCTGCGCGCTCGCGGCCGCGCCGCGCACGATGTTGCCGCCCCCGACCACGAGCCCCAGCTGCACGCCCAACGCCGCCACGGTCTTCAGCTCGTTGGCGAGGCGGTCGATGACCTCGAAATCGAGCCCCCCCCCCGCGCCCCGGTCGCCCGCGAACGACTCGCCCGAGAGCTTGAGCAGGGCGCGCGGATAGGCAAGGTGGGGCCGAGCGGCGGCGGGGGCGGGGGCTGTCGCCAACTCAGCCCTCCCCGACCTTCAGGCGCGCGAACCGACCCACCTCGACCTTCTCCCCCGTCTTCGCCGACAGCTCCTTGACGAGCTCGCCCACGGTGCGTTTGTCGTCCTTCACGAACTTCTGCTCGAGCAGCACGTTGTCCTCGTAGAACTTCTTGATCATGCCGTCCACGATCTTGCCGCGGATGTGCTCGGGTTTCTTCTGCTCGGCGACCTGGGCCTCGTAGACCTTTCGCTCCCGTTGAATCAGCTCTGCGGGAAGGTCCTCGATCCGCACGGCGAGCGGGTTCGTCGCGGCGATGTGCACGGCCAGGTCGCGGGCGAGCGCCTTGAAGTCCTCGGTGCGGGCGACGAAGTCCGTTTCGCAGTTGAGCTCGACCAGCACCCCGATCTTGCCGTCGTGGTGCAGGTAGGTCCCGATGAGTCCTTCGGACGCTTCGCGCCCCGCGCGCTTGTCGGCTTTGGCCGCCCCCTTCTGCCGCAGCAGGTCGACCGCTTTCTCGAGATCTCCGACGGTCTCCTCGAGCGCGCGCTTGCAGTCCATCATCCCTGCGCCGGTGCGGGCGCGCAGCTCGGCCACGAGCTTCGCCGGAATGTCTTTCACAGTTGCCATCTGCTCACTCCTCACAAAAACGCCGCCCTCGCGCCGTAAGGCCGGGAGAGGGCGGCGGTTGGTTATCCAACGATCGGCGGTGCGGGCGTGTTAGCTTTCGCCCCCGCCGCTCGATTCGGCCGGCGCCGGCGCCTCCTCGGTCTTGAGCCGGGCCGCGATGGCCTCGGGCTTGGGCCGCCGCTTGCGGCGGGCCGGCTTCTTCTTCTTGTCGCCCTCGGCCTCCGCCTCGACGCCGGTCTCCGTGGAGTAGGTCACCCCCTCGCCTTCCTCGGCCGGCTCGCGCACCGGCGACTGCCGCCGCGCCTCCCCGATCAGGTCGGAGATGGCCGCCGTGATGAGCGAAACGGCGCGGATCGCGTCGTCATTCCCGGGGATCGGCACCGTGATCAAGTCCGGATCCGCGTTCGTGTCCACGATCGCGACCACCGGGAGGCCGAGCTTGTTCGCTTCCGCCACCGCGATGCGCTCCTTTTTCGAGTCCACCACGAACAACGCGCCGGGCAGCCGTCCCATGTTCTTGATGCCCGACAGGTACTTCTCGAGCTTCAAGCGCTCGCGGTCGAACAGCAGCTGCTCTTTCTTGGTGTGGTGCTCGAACTCGCCCTCGCTGATCCCCTGCTCCAGATCCTTCAGCCGCTTGATCTGCTTCTTGATCGTCTGGAAGTTCGTGAGCGTACCACCCAGCCAGCGCTCGGTCACGTAGAACGCGCCGCACCGCTCCGCTTCCGCCTGGAGGATGTTCTTGAGCTGCTTCTTGGTGCAGACGAACAGGACGCCTTCGCCCTTGAGCACGACGCCGCGCAGCAGCTCCTGCGCCGCCTCGATCTGACGGAGGGTCTTCTGCAGGTCGATGATGTAGATGCCGGAGCGTTCGGCGAAGATGAACCGGCGCATCTTCGGATTCCAGCGCCGCGTCTGGTGGCCGAAATGGACGCCCGCTTCCAGCAGGTCCTGCAACTGAGGCTGCGCCATGCCCTTCCTTTCATGGGTTCGATCCGCCGCTGCCGTCATCTCCGGTGCCACCCCGTAGGGACCCAGCATCGGATCGGGCAACGTGTGTGATGACGTCTCTATCTCTTCGAGAACTGGAACCGCTTGCGCGCTCCGGCGCGCCCCGGCTTCTTCCGCTCGACGGCGCGTGGATCCCGCGTCAACAGACCCTGCTCCCGTAGCTTCTTGCGGTGCCGGTCGTCCGCGAGGCACAGCGCCCGCGCGATCGCGAGGCGCAACGCCCCGGCTTGACCGGTTTGACCGCCACCCGATGCGATCGCGCGCACGTCGAAGGCGCCCAGCGTGTCCGTCGCCGTGAACGGCTGCTGGATGTGGGACACGAGCGAGGCGCGCGGGAAGTAGTCGCCGAGCGTCCGACCGTTGATGTTCCACTTCCCCGACCCGGGCGTGAGATACACGCGCGCCACGCCCACCTTGCGGCGACCGACCGCGTGCCAGCGCAGCTCCGGTGTGATCGCCGAGCTCATGACGCCCCTCCCACCCCCGCCGTCAGGCTGAGGGGCTCGGGCTGCTGCGCCGCGTGCGGATGCGTCGGGCCGGCGTACACCTTGAGCATCTGCTTCACATGCTGCCGGGACAGCGTCGTCTTCGGGAGCATTCCCCACACGGCCCGCTCGATCACGCGGTCGGGGTGCTTCGCGAGCAGCACCTTGAGCGGCGTGAACCGCTCGTGCCCCATGTAGCCCGTGTGCCGGAAGTAGCGCTTCTGCTCGAGCTTACGACCGGTGAGCATCACCTTTTCGGCGTTCACGACCACGACGAAATCCCCGCCGTTCAAGTGCGGCGTGAACGTCGGCTTGTGCTTGCCCCGCAGCACCTGCGCGACGCGACTGGCCAGCCGGCCGAGCGGCTGTCCGGCGGCGTCCACCACGTACCAGCGCCGCGTGATGTCCTCTTTGCGCAGCGAAAACGTCTGCATCGTCAAAGGACCCGGAAAAGGACGTGCCGTTGTGACAGCCGCGAAGAATACCCGGGGCGTAAGGCCCTGTCAACCAGAAGCTTCCGGGCTCGCGAGGGTGACGAGCGGCGCGCCCCGCTCGACTGCCTGACCGACCGCCACGTGCACGGTCGCGACCACGCCGGCGTGGGGCGCGCGCAGCTCGTTCTCCATTTTCATCGCCTCCACCACGACGAGACCCGCGCCCGCATCGACCGCCTGCCCGGCGGCCACCGCAATGCGGACGACGAGACCGGGCATGGGGGCCGTGACGGTGCGGCTCCCCGTCGGGCCGGCGCGCGGCGCGGCCTCGGTCCGGGGTCGCCCACTCCGCTCGTCCAGCGCCTCGACCTCCACCCGCTCACCCACCACACCCAAGGCCCAGCGCCCCGGACCCTCTCCGGGCTCGACGGCCACCGTCCAGGAGTCGCCGGCCAGCAGCAGGAGATAGAGCGGCGTGCCGGGGAGCGGGGACAGCTGCGCCTCGCGCGCCACCCCACCCACGAGCACTCGGTTCCCATCTACCTCCACGTCGAGTGTGTGGGTGCCGATGCGCACGGAGTACTTCACCGCCCGGCTCCCACCCCGATTGCGGATTGCGGATTGGGGATTGCGGATTGTGCCAGGGAGGCGCGGTCAGCGAGCGACCTTCCATCGCAATTCCGCAATCCGCAATCCGCAATCCGCAATTGTCTTTTCATGCCGCCTCCAGCACCACCACCGTCTCCACGTGCGCTGTCTGCGGAAACAAGTCGAACACGCGCACCACCGCGAGCCGGTAGTTCACGCTCAGCCGGTGGAGGTCGCGTGCCAGGGTCGCGGGATCGCACGAGATGTAGACGACACGCGTCACCGGCTGGCTGGTGAGCCGCAGCGTCACGTTCCAGTGCAGGCCGGCGCGCGGCGGGTTCACAACGACGGCGTTCGGGTGGGGGAGCGTGGGGAGGACATCCTCCGCCCGCCCCGCGATGAAGCGGATGGGGCGCTCCGAGGCGCGCCCCCGCGCCCATTGCACGGCCTGCTCGTCCGCGTCGACGCTCACCACCTCCGCCCCGCGTCCGGCGAGCTGTACGGCGGTATCGCCGATCCCGCCGTACAGGTCCCAGGCGACCGCGCCACGCAGCTCGCCCAGCTGAGCGACCGCCCAATGGCGTGCCACGAGTCCCATTTCCGGGTGGGCCTGCTCGAACCCGATAGCGGGGAAGCCGGTCGCCGGCCCGGCGACCACGCGGGCGGCGCCGTCGACCGGCTGCCACCAGCAGACCACCGTGTCGCCCTGCGGCAGCGCGGCCTGCAACCGCTCGGCGTCGAGCCAGGGCTCTCCCCCCGATTCGGCGATGATGTGACGGCGCCCTTCCCGATCGAGCCGCAGCGTCAGCCGCGCGAGCCGCGCCGGGAGCAGCTCGAGCCGCGGCTTGAGCTCGCGCCACAGCGCCATCAGCCGGAAGTCCGTGATGTGGCAGTCCACGAGCGAGAAGACACGGCCCGGCTGATCGTACGGGTGGAGCCCTACCGCCCTCGACCGCCCTCGACCGCCCTCCACCGCCAGGCTCACCTTCGCCCGATAGCGCCACTCCTCCACCGCTTCGACGATCTCCGGGTCGGGGACGTCGAGCTTGCCGATACGTCGCAATGCGTCACCGACGATGGCCCGCTTGGCCGCGAGCTGAGCGTCATAGCTCAAGTGCTGCAGCTGGCAGCCCCCGCAGCGGTCGCTCACGTAATGGGGGCAGGACGCCGCGACTCGGGCCGCGCCGGTCCCGACGATCTCGGCGAGCTCCCCGCGGGCGAAGTGCTTGTGGAGCTGCACGCCGTCGCGCAGCCGGATGCGCTCGCCCGGCGCGGCGCGGGGAACGAACACGGCGCGGCCGTCGGCCAGACGGCCCACGCCGTCGCCCCCCGTGGCGATGGCGGTGATCGTGACCAGCTCGCTCACCCGCCGATGCTCTCCCGGCGGACCGTGAGGAGCCAGGGCGACGGGCCATCGGGCGGTCGGGCAGCCGGCTGGGGGGGAAGGGCTGCCTTGGTGCGCTGCTCTTCGGCGAGCAGCGCGGCGGCGATCGCGAGCGGCTGCGCCAGCTCGGGGGCCAATTCCGCGGCGAGCAACCGCTGGCCCACCCGCTCGAGATAGGTCACGTCGACGTCGCCGCGCTGGAACTCGGCGTCGTCCATCACGCGCAGGTGGAACGACTGCGACGTCGGGAGGCCTACGATCACGAGTTCGCGCAGCGCCCGGCGCATGCGCTGCAGCGCGGTGGCCCGGGTGTCCCCCCACACGATGAGCTTGGCGAGGAGCGGGTCGTAAAACAGCGTCACCTCGTTGCCTGCCTCCACGCCGCCGTCCCAGCGGACGCCGGGGCCGGACGGCGGCTGCAAGTGGCGGATGACGCCGGTCGCCGGCAGGAAATCGTTGAAGGGATCTTCCGCGGTGATGCGACACTCGATGGCGTGGCCGCGCGGTTGCAGCGCGCCGGCATGGACCCGGAGCGGGTGACCCTGGGCGACGCGCAGCTGCTCGCGCACGATGTCCACGCCGTACACCAGCTCGGTGACGGGATGCTCGACCTGGATGCGCGTGTTCATCTCGAGGAAGTAGAACTCGCCGGTCGGGGCGAGCAGAAACTCGATGGTGCCGGCCCCGAGGTAGCCCACCGAGCCGGCGGCGGCGGTCGCCGCCTCGCTCAGCCGCCGCCGCAGCGCGGGAGTGACCGCCACGGACGGAGCCTCCTCGATCAGCTTCTGATGGCGGCGCTGGATGCTGCATTCGCGCTCGCCCAGCGCGACCACTCGACCGTACGTGTCGGCGAGCACCTGGACTTCGATGTGGCGGGGGCGCTCCAGGTATTTCTCGACGTACAGCTCCCCCGCCCCGAACGCCTTGAGCGCCTCGCTCTGCGCCCCCTCGAACGCGGACTCGAGCTCGCCCTCGTCGCGGATGAGCCGCATCCCCTTGCCGCCGCCGCCGGCCGTGGCCTTGAGGAGCACCGGGTAGCCGAGGCGCCCCGCCTCGCTCTTCGCCTGGACGTGGTCGGCCACGGGCCGGGTCGTGCCCGGCACGATCGGCACGCCGGCGGCCTGCATGCGCCGCCGCGCTTCGGTCTTGTCGCCCATTGCGCGGATGGCGGTGGCGGGGGGACCGATGAACGTCAGGCCCGCCTGCGTGACGGCTTCCGCGAACGGCGCGCGCTCGGAGAGGAAGCCGTAGCCCGGGTGGACCGCCTGGCATTCGGTGGCGCGCGCCGCCTCCAGCAGCTTGGCGATGTCGAGGTACGAGTCGGCCGCCGGTGGGGGTCCGATCGGGACGGCCACGTGAGCGGACCGCACGTGGGGCGAGAGCCGGTCCGCCTCGGAGTACACCGCTACCGCCTCGAGCCCTTCTTCGTGGCAGGCCCGGATGATCCGCAGGGCGATTTCGCCGCGGTTGGCGACGAGGACGCGTTTGAAAGGCGCCATCAGCGATGACAGCTCGGTATTTCGTTCGTCAGCCGGAAGGTCTTGAGTGCCTCGCACAGCGCCGGCGTCGTGCGGGCGGCGCGGGCGTACAGCGCCAGGGTGGGCGGGGCCCACGCGTCGTTGTTGTCGAGGGCGAGCCGCAGCGCCGCGAACACGAAGTCGCGCGGTGGCACGCGGTCGTCCTTCAAGTGGGGGCCCGCCACCCAGACGAGCGGCCGGGTGGACCAGCCGATGCGCGGCGCGGGCGGCCGGTCGACACCGACGGTCACGCAGACGGGGCGCCGCTTCGCCAGCTCGCCGAGCGCCACGTCCGGGTCACGATGGCGGGCGAGCTTCAAGTCGGTCGCGATGCGCGCCCGCAGCACGGAGTCCGAGCGCCACGCCGCGAGCGGCACGGTCAACAGGTCGGGGCGCAGCCCGCGTGCGAAGCGCATGTACCACGCGGCGTAGGAATCGGCCTCGTTCGCCGTGAAGAGCACACCCCACATCGGGCAGGCGCGCAGCAGATTCTCACCCAGCTCGTCGAGCACCGGCGGCATCTTCAAGTCGAGCGGCACGGGGCCCCACTCCTGCGGGCCGACGTTGATCCCCTTCTCCTCCCAGGCGAGGCGGGAGCGGGCGCTCCACGCGCCGACGCGCAGCACGCGGGCGCTGTCGCCGTCGGGCGTGGGGCCGGACGGGGCGAGCAGCCGGCCGGCCCGGTCGAGCGCGTCGTCGGTGGTGTCGAGCAGGGCGCGGACGGCGGCACTGTCCTCCAGGGCGCGGTGCGGCGGGTCGTGCGCCCCGGCGGCACGCTGCAGGTACAGCCGGCCCAGCAGCAGCCACGCGCGGCCGTCGCTCGAGTCGTGGGCGAGACGCTCGCGCAGACCCGGGAGTGAGTCCGCCGCCGTGCCGCTGGCCGGCAGCGGCGCGGCGGGCGCCTGCAGCAGCGCTGCGAGCGCCAGCGTGCTACAGAGGCAAATTGCCATGCTTCTTGGGTGGATTCTTGTCGCGCTTCGTTTCGAGAGTGGCGAGCGCATCGATCAGTCGCGGCCGCGTGTCGCGCGGGTCGATGATGTCGTCCAGGTAGCCGCGCGCCGCCGCCAGGTAGGGGTGCGCGAACTTCTCCCGATACTCGGTCTCGCGCTCGTCGCTGGCCTCTTCCCCCTTGTAGAGGATCTCGACGGCGCCCTTCGGCCCCATCACGGCGATCTCCGCGCTCGGCCACGCGACGTTGTAATCGCCGCGGATGTGTTTGGAGTTCATCACGTCGTACGCGCCGCCGTACGCCTTGCGCGTGATCACCGTCAGCTTGGGCACGGTCGCCTCGCAGTACGCGTACAGCAGCTTGGCGCCGTGCTTGATGATCCCGCCGTGCTCCTGCGCGACGCCGGGCAGGAACCCGGGGACGTCCTCGAACGTGACCAGCGGGATGTTGAACGCGTCGCAAAAGCGGATGAAGCGCGCCCCCTTAAGGGATGCCGCGATGTCCAGCACGCCGGCGAGCACGGCGGGCTGGTTGGCGACGATGCCGACCGGCCGGCCGCCCAGCCGGGCGAACCCGACGAGCAGGTTGCCGCCGTAGTCGCGGTGCACTTCGAAAAAGTCCCCGTCGTCCACGACCCGACGGATCACGTCGTGCATGTCGTACGGCTTGGTGGTGTTGTCGGGGACCACGTCGAGCAGCTCCTCGTCGCGGCGATCGGGCGGATCGGCGGCGCCGCGGCGCGGCGGGCCGTCCAAGTTGTTGGACGGGAGAAACGAGAGCAGGGTGCGGATCGCCGCCAGGCTGTCGCGCTCGGAGTCGTGTACGAAGTGCGCGACGCCCGAGGTCCCGCCGTGCACGTCGGCCCCGCCCAGGCTCTCGAAGTCGACTTCCTCGTGCGTCACCGTCTTCACGACGTTGGGGCCGGTGACGAACATGTACGAGACGCCCCGCACCATGAACACGAAGTCGGTGATCGCGGGGCTGTAGACCGCGCCACCCGCGCACGGGCCCAGGATCGCGCTGATCTGCGGCACCACGCCCGATACCAGGGTGTTGCGCAGAAAGATGTCGGCGTAGCCGCCGAGCGAGACCACGCCTTCCTGGATGCGGGCGCCGCCCGAGTCGTTGAGCCCGATGATGGGCGCGCCGTTCTGCAGGGCGCTGTCCATCACCTTGCAGATCTTCTCGGCATGCGCCTCCGACAGCGAGCCGCCGAACACGGTGAAATCCTGCGCGAACACGTACACCAGCCGTCCGTCGATCCGCCCGTACCCCGTCACCACGCCGTCCCCCAGGTACTTCTCGTCGGCGAGCCCGAAGTCCACCGAGCGGTGCGTCACGAAGCGATCGAGCTCGACGAACGTGCCCCGGTCGAGCAGTGCGTCGAGCCGCTCGCGCGCCGTCAGCTTGCCCTTCTCGTGCTGGACGTTGATACGCTCTTCGCCGCCGCCGAGCAACGACTCGGCGCGTTTCTGCTGGAGGAGCTCCAGTTTCTCGCGCATGGACATGGCAAAAATCTAGACGGGTAGACGGGTAGACGGATAGCGGACAAGGCCAGACGGGTAGACGGGTAGACGGCGAGCGGTTCCTAGTATCAAGGGGGTCAGGTTGTCCTGGCCCCCTTTTCCTACATACCGCTATCCGTCTACCCGTCTACCCGTCTATCCGTCTAGCCTTGGGTGTCCTGCTTCGCTGCCTCCTGATCTCCGTTGTCCTTGGGCCAGCCGGTCGCCGCGAGCACGATCCGATGGTGGATCGGATCCACCTCCAGCACCTTCAGCTCCGCCGCCTGTCCCTCTTTCACGGCGTCGGCCGGGTTCTGCAAGTCCGGGATGCCGAGCTGGGACATCGGGACGAAGCCCTCGATGTCGTGCCCCAAGTCCACCACGACCCCCTTGTCCATCAGCCGCAGCACGCGGCCCCGCAGCTCGGTGCCGACCGGGTACGTCTCGCCGATCTTGAGCCAGGGATCCTCCTGGGCCTGCTTGAGACCGAGGGAGATGCGCTTGTTCTCGGCGTCCACGTTCAGGATCAACACCTCCACTTCGTCGCCCTTCTTCACCACTTCGGAGGGGTGTTGCACGCGCTTCGTCCACGACATGTCGGAGATGTGGATCAGGCCATCGATCCCCGGCTCGATCTCGACGAAGGCGCCGAACGAAGTGAGGTTGCGGACCTTGCCCCGGAGGCGCGTGCCGACGGGATACTTCTGCGGCAGCGCCATCCACGGATCCTCCTCGGTTTGCTTCATGCCGAGGGAGATTTTCTCCTCCGCCTCGTCCACCTTGAGCACCACGGCTTCGATCGTCTCCCCGATGGAGACGATCTTCGACGGGTGCCGGACGTTGCGGGTCCAGCTCATCTCGGAGATGTGCACCAGGCCTTCGATCCCGGGCTCGAGTTCGACGAACGCGCCGTAGTTGGTGATCGAGACCACCTTACCCTGGACGCGCGTGCCGACGGGATACTTCGCGGCCACGTCCTTCCACGGATAGGTCTGCAGCTGCTTCAGGCCGAGGCTGATGCGCTCGCGCTCCCAGTCGATGTCGAGCACCTTGACCTCGACCTCCTGGCCGATGTGCACCAGCTCGGACGGGTGCGACACGCGGCCGTAGCTCATGTCGGTGATGTGGAGCAGGCCGTCCACGCCGCCCAGGTCGATGAACGCGCCGAAGTCGGTGATGTTTTTCACGATGCCTTTGCGAATCTGACCGACCTGCAGCTCCTTCATCAGGACGTCACGCTTCGTCTTGCGCTCGGCCTCGAGCAGCACGCGGCGCGACACGACGATGTTGCGGCGACGTTTGTTGAGCTTGATGATCTTGAACTCGAAGCTCTGGCCCAGCAGCTCGTCGATGTTGGGGACGCGCCGCAGCGCGATCTGGCTGCCGGGGAGGAACGCATCCACACCCATCAGGTCCACCACCACGCCGCCCTTGATCTTCTTCACGAGCGTCCCGCTCACCGCCTCGTCCTTCTCGTGGGCCTCGCGGATCCGCTCCCAGACCCGCATGAAGTCGGCCTTCTTCTTCGAGAGGACGACCGCGCCCTCCTGGTCCTCCAGGTGTTCCAGGAAGACCTCGACCTCGTCCCCTTCTTTGAGCGAGCGCGCGTCCTTGAACTCGTCGATCGCCACGGCGCCCTCGGACTTGAATCCGACGTCGAGGATGACGGCGGTGTCCGTCACGCGCAGCACTTTCGACTTGACGATCTCGCCCTCTTCGATGTTCGAGAGGGTCCCCTCGTACATCTCCGTCATCTTCGCGATTTCGTCCGGCGAGTACTCTTCGTGGAGATCGGAGCGGACGCGGAGCTGGGAGTGAGGCGTCGGGGAGGAAGGCGCTTCTGACTGCTCGTCCTGGGTATCCACCAGCATGCCGTACACCGGTTCGGTTCTCGGGTTTGGACCAGGGCCCCGGACCGCACAGCCCCGGGGACGGGAAACCGCAAAAGCTAGTGGGGGAAGCGCTGGCGCGCCAGCGTCACGACCCGTGCGACCTGCTCTTCCATAGAGAGCTGGGTGGTGTCGAGCAATACCGCGTCCGCGGCGGAGCGCAGCGGGGCGACCCGGCGGGTCGCATCGGCCAAGTCCCGGGCCCCGAGCGCGTCGCTCTCGCGCTGGAGCTCGGCCGGATCGACGCGGTCGCCGCGCTGGGCCAGGCGGCGGCGGGCCCGCTCGTCGGGGGTCGCGGTGAGAAACACCTTGAGCGGGGCATCGGGGAACACCACCGTCCCGATGTCCCGACCGTCCACGACCACGCCCTGCGGGTGCGTCATAACGGCCTCGCGCTGCTGCACGTTCACCCAATGGCGCACTTCCGGGATGGCGGCGATCTCGGAGACGCGCGCAGTCACGCGCGGCGAGCGGATGGCGTTCTCCACGTCCACCCCCGCCACCTCGGGCCGGAACGCGTCGCCCACGAGGACGAGTCGCACCGGGAGGTCCTCCGCGAGCGCCACCAGCCGCTGCGGGGACCACGCTTCCCGCCTCTCGTCTGCCGCGACCGTCAGGTCGTCCTTTAGGGGATCCCGGACGTTATCCAGCGCCGCCAGCGTGATCGCGCGATACAGCGCGCCCGAATCGAGATGGGCCCAGCCGAGGCGCCGCGCCACCGCCGCCGCAGTCGAGGACTTGCCCGACGCCGCCGGGCCGTCGATGGCGATCACCCGGATGCTCACGCCTCCCGTCTCCCCGTTCCCGTCTCCCGAATGGTCCGCAAGTCCGCGAAGAACCGCGGATAGCTGATGGAGACCGAGGCACGTTCAGAGAGCCGGATATCCGCACCCGGTATCGTGCCGAGCACCGCGAACGCCATTGCGAGGCGGTGGTCCCGCGCCGTGTCCACGCGCCCGCGCGGTGGCCGGTTCGTCCCCTGCACGTGGAGGTCGTTGCCAAGGGCTCGGGCGTCGACACCCACGGCGCGCAGGTTGGCGGCGATCAGCTCGAGCCGGTTGCTTTCTTTCACCCGCAGCTCGCCCACCTCCCGGAACGTCGTCTCCCCGGCGGCGCGACTCGCCAGCACCGCGAGGATCGGCACTTCGTCGACCAGGGTCGGCACTTCGGCCGCCGTCACCTCCGTCCCACGGAGCACGGCGCCGGCCGGCCGCGCGATCAGATCGGCCACCGGCTCGCCACCCTCGTCCCGCAGGTTGACGCGCTCCACGTGTGCCCCCATCCGCTCGAGCACGACCAGGAATCCCGTGCGCGTCGGGTTCACGCCGACGTTTTCCACCAGCAGCTCACCGCCCTCGGCCAGCACGGCGGCCGCGACCAGGAATGCGGCCGACGATGCGTCGCCGGGGACGGAAAGTTGGAACGCTGGAACGTTCACGGCTGATGGCCGAAAGCTGACAGCGCCGTTTTCGTATCGCAGGTCCAGCCCCAGGTGCACGAGCAACCGCTCGGTGTGGTCACGGGAGCGATACGGCTCGCGGATCGTCACGCCTACCTTCCCCGTGAGTCCCGCGAGCAGGAGCGCGCTTTTCACCTGAGCGCTGGCAACCGGGGTCGTATAGGTGAGCGCGTGCAGCCGGCCGCCGTGGATCGTGAGCGGCAGCGCGTCGCCCTGTGCGTCGCCGATGCGGGCGCCCATGGTGCGCAGCGGCTCGGTGACGCGCCGCATCGGGCGGCGCCGCAGCGAGGCGTCGCCGGTGAGCGTCGCGGCGAAGCGTTGCCCCGCGAGAATGCCGAGGATCAGCCGGGCGGTCGTGCCGGAGTTACCGCAGTGAAGCCGGGAGGCGGGAGACGAGAGGCGTGAGCCCCGCACGGTGACCGTCCCGTCGCCGATGGCCGAGATGTCCGCGCCGAGCTGGCGCAGCACGCGCGCCGTGCTCTTCACGTCTTCGCCGGTGAGCAGCCCCGCGAGCTCGCTCGTTCCGCGCGCCAGCGCGGCGAGCATCAGGGCGCGGTGGGAGATACTCTTGTCACCGGGCGGCCGGACAGCGCCGCGCACCTTCACGCGTCGAGTCTCCGGCGCCACTCCGCGCCGCGCCGCAGCCACGCGGTGAGCCCCGCGGCGTCGCCCGCTTCCAGCGCCCGCTCCAGCTCGCCGAGCGGCTCTTCCAGGGAACGCAGCACCGGGAGCAGCTCGTCCCGATTCATCAGGAAGATCTCGGTCCAGAGCGCCGATTCGGAGGCCGCGAGCCGGGTGGCGTCCCGCGCCCCGGGGCCGAACGTGGCGCCGGGCGGCGTGGCGTGCGCCAGGTAACCCGCCAAGAGCGACGCGACCGCCTGCGGCAAGTGGCTCGTGAGCGCCAGCTGGCGATCGTGCTGCGCGGCGTCGATCATCACCGGGTGCGTCTCGAGCACGTCTTCCCAGAAGTGCGCGACTTCCCGGGCGGCGCCGTCGCCGTCGCGCGCCGGCGTGACGTATACGACCGCGCCGGTGAACAGGTCCACGCGCGCCGCTCCGAACCCGTGGCCGTGTGTGCCGGCGATCGGGTGGCTCCCCGCGAAGCGGGGCCCGAGCCCGCGAGCCTCGGCGTGCGCCACGATGGCGCGCTTGACCGAGCCGACGTCGGTGATCACGGCGCCCGCGCCCAGCTGCGGCGCGAGCGCGTCCAGCAGCGCGAGGTTGGCGGCGGGCGGTGCGGCGAGCACCAGCAGCTCGACCGCGCGCGCCACGTCGGTCGCGCGGGCGGGCGCATCGTCGAGCGCGCCGCGTTGCGCCGCCGCGACGCGCTCCGCGGGCTCCGGAGACCAACCCAGCACTCGGGAGATCCCGGCGCGCTTCGCTTGCAGCGCGAGCGAGCCGCCGATCGCGCCGAGGCCGATGATGCCGAGCTTGGTGGGGCGCACGGGAGGAAGCTAGCGGCGAACGGCGGGGCAGTAAACGAGAAGGGCGGCTCCGCGGAACTGCCCTTATCTCACAACAGCAGGTCGCTCCTTATCCGCTTCCGCACCGCCCACGCAAGCGCGCCCCACACGTTCGACTGCCGCACCACGATTTTCGCCTCGCCGGTGACGCCGGGCCGCAGTCCTGCCGCCCTGGTCGCAACGCGGATCCGTGCCTCGACGAGCCCCTGCTCCGTGGCGGCAGCCCGAACGCTCGTTACGTGTGCCTGCAGCGAATGTCCCGCACCGACCCGCGCGAACAGAGCCGCGACCTGGCCGGACCGTACCAGCGTGGCGCCCGCGCGTTCGAGCGCTACGATCAACTCCACCGAATCGGGCTCGAGCAGCCGGATGACCTCCTCGCCGGCCGACATCGAGCGCCCCACCCGCTCCTCGAGCCGCGCGGTAGCCACGACGCCGGCCACCGGTGCTCGCAGCGCCAGCGCGGCGAGACGGCGCTCCAAAGCGTCTTGCTCGGCGGTCCATGCCCCCCGCGCCGCCTCGCGCCGCCGTACCTCCGCAGTCGGGCCGCGGGCTCGGGCCTGCGCTGCCATCGCGGTGAGCGAGTCGACGATCCGCCGGAGCACCGCCGCCCGCCGCTCGAGGGGGAAGCTCCTGATCAGGGCGAGCCGCGCGCCCGGGGGCACCCGCTCGCCCTCCCTGACGAACACCTGCGCGAGCACGCCGCCCTCCGGTGCGGACACTGCTAGCTCGAGCAACGGACGCGCCGTGAACGCGCCCTGCACGGTGATCGGCCACGGCACGAGAAGGCCGCCGATGGCCACTAGGGCCGCCGTTCCACCCGCTCGAGACCAGAAGCGTCGCGAGCGCCACAGCGCCCCGTGCTCGCGGATCGAGGTGACGAGCGCCCGGCCCAACCCCTGCAGCTTGCTCCGGAGCGCGCCCCAGAGTACCAGCGCAAGAGCCAGGACCCCGATCGTGCCGAGCGCCCGGCTCGCCCACCCGAACGCGGCACCGGCGAGCAGGGTGAGGATCGTGACAGAGTAGAGGAGCGCCAGCGTCCCATAGATGAGGAAGGCCCGGCGCTCGTGCGGGTCGGCGGGTGGCGGCGGCACGGCCAGGCGCAGTCCGTACCGCCTCACCAGCCAGCCCACATAGGCAAGGGCGCGCGTTCGGAGGTTAGGGATCTCGAGATAGTCGCTCAGGGCATAGTAGCCGTCGAGCGGGATCAGCGGATTGGCGTTGGCGAGCACCGTGGTGACGCCGCCGATGACCATGGCGGCGAGCGCGATCTGAGAGATCAGCGTGTCCGTCACGGCGGCCCACCAGACGATCGCGGCGAGACCGGCGACGACGAGCTGGATCCAGGAGCCGGCTGCCGTGACCCACAGCCGTGCGGACCGATCGCGGAAGGTCCACGCGTCGTTCACGTTGCAGTAGAATGCCGGCTGGAAGTAGATGAGCATCGCGCCCATTTCGTGCACCTGCCCGCCGAAGTATTTGCACGTGAACGCGTGCCCCAGCTCGTGCACCACGATGACGACCATCGCCGTCATCCAGAACACGAGGAACATCCCGAGCGTGTAGCTCGCCGGCGTCGTGAGCGCCGCGAGGGCGTGTGCCAACTCGGGCCACTTGGTCCAGGCGACGAGCGCGTACACGGCAAACAACCCCACGGAGGCCACCAGGAACGGTCGCGAGAAGCAGACCCGCAGCCGCGGCAGCCAGCGCTCGAGCCATTGGTCGGGATCCGCCAGCGCCCACCGCATCCGGAGGAGGCTGCTGTGAGCGTGCGCGCTTCGGAGACGGCGTCGGCGCTCGGCACGCACTCGCTCCATCAGGAGCACCGAGCGCTCCGCCAGTGACCGCTCGACGAGCCCCAGCTGACGCAGCTTCGCCGCGAACGCCTCGACCGCCGCCGGCCCGAACGGGAGCCCCTGTGCAGCGAGCGCCGTGGCGACCTGCGCGGGCGTGTGCTCGCCGTCGAACTCCTGCATCACGACGACCTCGACCGGGCGGAACCGAAAGTACTTGTAAGACTCGGGATCCTTGACGATGTAGCTCGACTCGCCGCGATACACCTGCTCGACGACGACCAGGCCGCGGCGCAGGCGGGGAGGGGTCACGGCGTCGCGTGGCGCACCACGCGCTCGCCCGGCGCGAGCCCGCTCACGACTTCCACCTGGCCGTTGGCGAGCTCGGCGCCGAGCGTCACGGCGCGCAGCACGGTGCGCCCGT
>Ga0209055_1000458_pt1 | contig 28789 bp, 25 predicted proteins | sample GraSoiAngelo_110_FD_185875 | JGI IMG/M metagenome (GOLD analysis project Ga0209055, IMG submission 185875) | Grasslands soil microbial communities from the Angelo Coastal Reserve, California, USA - 14_0903_12_30cm (SPAdes) (version 2) | ecosystem: Environmental > Terrestrial > Soil > Grasslands ... | reverse complement strand
CACCACCGGCGTCGCCCACGAGCTCAACAATCCCCTCAACAACATCGGCTTGTTCGTGGGCAATGCCGTCGACTTGATCGAGCTCGCGGTGACGGAGAAGGGGCAGATCGTCCGCGAGCTGGGCCACGCCATGCAGCAGGTCAGCAAGGCCACGGAGATCATCTCGCACCTGCGCACTTTCGGGCGGGCGGCCCCGGTCAGCCGCGAGCCGATCTCCCTGCGGCAGGTGATCGAGCGGGCGCTTTCTCTCATGCGGGAGCAGCTCCGGCTGCGCGAGATCGAGGTCACGGTCGACTTGGGTCCGGAGGAGCCGGTGGTCCTAGGGAATGCGATTCAGCTCGAACAGGTCTTCATCAACTTGTTGACAAACGCGCGTGACGCGGTGGCCGAGGCGCCACGCAAGGCCATTCGCATTGCGTGCTCGACCGGCTCCGGGGCGGTGGACGTCTCATTGGCGGATAGCGGGCACGGGATTCCGCCCGGGTTGGAGCGGCGGATCTTCGATCCGTTTTTCACGACCAAGGAGGTCGGCAAGGGCACGGGCCTGGGCCTCTCGATCACCTACGGGATCATCAACGAGCACGGCGGCACGATCTCGGTGGTGAGCCCGCCCGGCGAGGGCGCCACGTTCCTGATCCACCTGCCCCTCGCTCCCGCCGAAACCGAGGAGACGTCCCGGTGACGACGACGTTGAGCGTCCTCATCGTCGACGACGACCCGGCCCTGCTACAGGCGCTGCCCCAGGCCCTGCGGCTGCGGATGGGCGGGGTGACGGTGGAGACGGCCGAGTCCGCGGCGGCGGCGCTCGAGCGGATCGCCGTCCAGGACTACGACGCGATCGTCACCGACATCAAGATGCCGGGGATGGACGGGCTGGCGCTCTTGGCCGAGATCCGGACGCGCCGGCCGGACACGCCCACCCTGATCATCACCGGGCATGGCGAGAACGAGCTGATCGTGGGTGCGCTCCGGGGCGGGGCGTGCGACTTCATCCACAAGCCGATCGATCGGGACTACCTCGTCACCGCGTTGCAGCGGGCGTTGGCGACGCGCGAGGCGAGTCGCCGGGTCAAGGAACAGCAGCTGGCGCTGGAGCACCATCTCGACACCCTGGAGGTCGTCGTCCAGGAACGCGCGCCGGGACTGCGGGGGAGAAAGGAGCTCAGCGAGAGTCCGCTGAGCTGGTTGATGGGGTCGAGTGGGCAAATGGAGCAGGTCGTCCAGCAGATCAAGCAGGTGGCTGACTCGCCGCTCACGGTCCTCGTCGAGGGCGAAACCGGCACCGGCAAGGAGCTCGTGGCCCGCGCGATCCATCATCTGAGCGCTCGCCGCGACAAGCCGTTCGTCGCCGTCGACTGCGGTGCGATCCCGGACACGCTGATCGAGTCGGAGCTGTTCGGCTACGAGAAGGGTGCGTTCACCGGGGCGCATCAGCGCAAGGAGGGGCAGTTCCAGCTGGCCGGGGGCGGCACGCTGTTCCTCGATGAAGTCGTCAATCTTCCTCTCCCCACCCAGGCGAAGCTGTTGCGTGCGTTGCAGGTGCGACAGGTGCAGCCGCTCGGAGGCACGCAGCCGGTCGCGGTGCAGGTGCGGTTCATCGCCGCCTCCAATGTGCCGCTCGAGCGCGAGGTGCGGGCCGGCCGGTTCCGCCAGGATGTCTACTATCGCCTGAACGAGTTCGCGATCACCCTGCCGCCCCTCCGGGAGCGCGACAACATCCTCCATTTGGCGAATGCTTTCCTGGCGGAAGCGAGCGCCGAGCTCGACCGGCCGTGCCGCAAGCTCTCAACAGCGGCGACGCAGGTGCTGCTGCGTTACTCCTGGCCGGGAAACGTGCGGGAGCTCCGCAACGTCATTCGGCGAGCCAGCCTGCTCGCGTCGGACGTGGTCGAGCCGGAGCACCTCGCCGTCCTCCCGGTCGATCCCCCACTGGCGACTGACCACGCTCAAGAGCCAGCGCCGGCCGGCTCTTCTCTCAGGGAGCTCGCCCAGGCAGCGACGGTGGACGCCGAGGGACGGGCGATCCGTACGGCCCTGCAAGCCACGCGAGGGAACAAGAGCGAGGCGGCGCGCCTGCTCCGTGTGGACTACAAGACGCTGCACGTCAAGATGAAGCAGTACGGCATCTCCGCAGGGGCGTTCCGGAAGTCCTGACCGTCGTCCGTCGGTCGCAATGGTCCGCGATTTGCGCGGATCGATCCGCGCAATGGTGAGATCGAGCGACCGGCCCCAAGAAGAGCTGCGCTTCTCCCTGCGGGAGATCGCGGGCCGGGCGGCCGCGGAAGCGGAGCGGCAGGCGATCCGCTTAGCCCTGCGCGCCACGCGGGGAAACAAGAGCGAAGCGGCGCGACTCCTCCGGGTGGATTACAAGACCCTGCACGTGAAGATCAAGCAGTTCGGCATTTCCGCAGCACAGTTCCGGCAGTCCTGACCGTCGCGAGTGGCCGCCGACTCTCTGGCGGCGGCACCATGGTGTTCGCGCCATAGGTCTTGCCACTGCACCAGACTCTCGGCGCCGGACCTCCTCGCTCGTCCGGGCTGACTGTCGTCCACTCCGACGAGAGTCGGAAGAGGGTTTCACTCGCCAGAACGGCCACTTACTCGGTTTCCCGAAGGCTGCGCCGTCTGTTCGCGTTGAGCCGTCGCGACGAAGTACACGAGGCGCCAACGCGGGCACGTGCTTTGCCTTGGTTGGGAGTGCCTTCCCCGTCGGTTGTATGCGCGTTGTGCTTCTAAGGAGGAGACCGATGCAAACGCTCCGAAGGACCGCTGCCGTCCTGATCTTCCCCGCGATTGCATGGTTGGGAGGCGCCTGCGAGGACACGCCGACGGAGGCACCGCCCCGTCCGGTGGCGACGGTGGGAGGCCCAACCTGCGACGTCCCAGCGGATTACGCAACGATTCAACTGGCTGTCAACGATCCCGGTTGCACCACGATCGATGTGGCCCCAGGACTGTATCCCGAGACTGTGACAATCCCCAGGACTGTCACTCTTAACGGAGCACAGGCAAATATGGACGCCCGTACGCGTGCCGTCCCGGTAACGAGCGAGTCCGTCGTGGGAGCTCCGGACGGCGCCTTCCAGATCGAGGGGGACAAAGTCGTCATCAATGGCTTCACGATCCAAGGGGTGGTCAGCAACCCGTCGGCGCCTCCGTTCACAGGTCTGGGAGCAGGGATCTGGACAAACCCTGGTTTCAGCGGCACCCAGGGCGGCCACCAGATCATCTACAACATCATCCAGGGCAACATCGTCGGCATCTACCTCAACAACACCTGCACATTTGCGACTCTCGTGCAGTTCAACGCGATTCGGGACAACGTTGTCCTAGGCCCGGCATCCGGAAACGGCATCTACTCCGATCTGGGACTATGTAAGGCTTCCATAGACAAGAACAGGTTCAGCGGCAATACCAGCGGGTCCGTGTTGGTGCTCGGGCCACCCGTCAGCGGCGTCGCTTCCGATATAACTGTCACCAACAACGAGCTCGTCGCCCCAACGCCCGAGAGCATATCCTTCCTCGGTGTCAGCAACAGCACGATCAGCAGTAATGTCAGCACTGGTTCGACGAACGACGGGACAATCAACCTGTTCGGAAACAATTCTCAGGTGATGGTCACCAGCAACACGCTGCTGAATGGGGTGCGTGCAATCGTTGTAAGCGACCCCTTCTTCGTCGGCATCAACACCGATATCACGGCTCACCAGAACTGCATCAAGGGAAACTCGCTCGCCGGAATGGAGGTCGATCCCTCCGCCTATCCGACGACGCCGCAACTGAATGCGGAGAACAACTGGTGGGGGATGCCGTCGGGGCCTATGGAGTTCCCCCGGAATACGGGAGGCACGGGCGACAAGATCATCGATCTGGACCAGAACGTCGACTTCACCCCCTGGCTCACTTCTCCTCCGCCGTCCCCGTGTCCAGCCGCGCCACCGCCACCAAACACGCCCGGCAAGGCGACCGGCGGCGGCCAGATCGACGGAGACCCTCTGTTCGCGCTCGACGGTGTGCTCTTGTCTCTGCCCGCGCTGGTACCGAGCTTGGCGGACCCCAAATCGCAAGCCACGTTTGGCTTCGTGGCGACGTGCTGCGCGGCGAGAGGGAACCTGGACTACAACGACCATCCGATGGACGTGCGGATAAAGGCCCAATCTGTTGACGGACTGTCCATCAGCAGCCCCGGCGCTTCCTGCACGGCGACACCTGGAAGTAAGCACGCCACGTTCAGGGGCATGGCCTCCGTGATCCGGTCTACCGGAACGACAACGGAGCCGTTCACCGTCGATGTCGACGATTGCGGCGAGCCCGGGACCGGGGACAGCTTCAGCATCAAGACTACGACTTACTCGAACGGGCCAAGCCCCTTGATCGGAGGCAACATCCAGATCCACTGAGAGTGGCCGTCGGGCACAGACGCGCAGCGGTGAACCTGTCTCCTGTTCACCCCTGCGCGTCTGTGCGTCTAGTCGTCGCCGGTTCTATCGCCTGCTTGCCTGCTGACTCAAAGCCCTTCCTGGTCATCTCCCCCCACGCCTGCTTCTGCCGGAACACCGACCAGAACGCCTGGACTCGCCACCACACGGTCCGTTGGCGGTAGCCGAAGTTCTCGAGCGTCGCGAACAGCAGCAGCCGGCCCAGATCCCCGAACCGGTGATACCGCTGAAAACTGACCTCCTCGAGCACCACGGCCCAGAGCGACAGCAGCATCCCGTAGCCCCACGCCACAAGCACGAAGAGCAGCGCGAAGTTGGTGTTCACTGCGCCGAGCAGCAGCCCGCCCAATGTGATCACGTACCCCACGACTTCGACGAGCGGTGCCAGCATCTCACCGAACGCGAAAAAGGGCATCGCAATCAATCCCACGCGGCCGTACCGGGGGTTGAAGAGCATGCCTTTGTACTGCCACATCGAGGCGATCAGGCCGCGGTGCCACCGCTCCCGCTGGCGTGACAGGATCCGCGCGGACTCGGGGACCTCGGTCCACGCCACCGGATCGGGAATGAAGGGAATTTCGTAGCGCTGCTTGTGCTCCCGCAGATGGCGGTGCAGGCGCACGACGAGATCGAGGTCCTCGACCACGCTCGCCGTGCGGTACCCGCCGATCGCGTGGAGGTATTCCTTGCGGAACAGGCCGAATGCGCCCGAGATGACGAGGCTGCCCCCCAGCCGGTTCCAGCCGAGTCGGCCGAACAGGAAGGCGCGCAGGTATTCGACCACCTGCACGCCGGGGAGGAACCGGCCGGGAACTCGCGCGTCGGTCACGCGTCCATCTTTCACCGTGCACCCGTTTGCGACGCGGACCGTGCCCCCCACGGCCGCGATGTGGCGGCCGAGCAGAAACGGCCGCGTGAGGCGCAACAGCGCGTCGGGCTCGATCAGCGTGTCCGCGTCCACCGCGATGACCAGGGGGAACCGGCTGGCGTTGATGGCGGCGTTGAGGGAATCGGCCTTGCCGCCGTTCTCCTTGTCGAGGACGAGCAGGCGCGTGCGAGTGCGGGAGCGGTACAGGGCCCGCAGCGGCTTGGTGGCGATCGTCTCCGGGTAGGTGCGCGGCACCTCGTAGAGATCGAACGCGTTCCGCAGCCGCTCCAGCGTATCGTCCTTGGAGCCGTCGTTCACCACGATGATCTCGAAGTTGCGGTACTCGAGCGTCAGGATGGCGGTGACGCTCGCCTCGATGGTCGCGCTCTCGTTGTGGGCGGGGACGAGGATGGTGATCGGCGGCAACGCGTCGCTCTGCATGAGCCGCTGGAAGTCTTCGTCCTCCGCCAGCCGGGTTTGCTCCCAGATCTCGGGGATCGAGAGCACGAGCAGCAGCGCGTAGAAGGAATTCAACACCAGGAAGAAGAGCAGGATGGCGAGGTCGCCCCCGTGGATGACGGCGCTCACGCCGCGTATTCCGCGAGCGCCTGCGGGGAAAGGCCGAGGACGAGCCGCGCCATGTCGCGGCTGGGCTGGTGCGCGCCGACCTCCACGGCGAGTAGGACGTTGCGCCCCGACGCGCCGAAGCGGGTGAGGGCGAGCCCCGCTCGCAACCGCACCCACCAGTCGCCGTCGCGCAGCGCGTCCCGCACCAGCTGTACCGTGGCTGGATCGGCGATCATGCCGAGCGAACGAATGGCCTGAGCGCGCACCGGCCAGATCCCGTCCCGGGCGAGCAGTCGCAGCGCGGCAACCGAGTCCGCGTGGGGATACTTCCCGAGCGCGCGGGCCACCTGGCTGCGGACTTCCGGATCCCGATGGGTGGCGAGCGCGGTGAACGGCGCGCGCAGGTCCGGGTGCTCTAGGCGCCCTGCGAACTCGATGATGCGGGGGAGCCGGGGATCGTCGGGCCGTCCGAACAACTGCTGCAGGTGGCGCACCACGGCGGGACGCGCCTTCTTGAGCGCACTCGCGTAGTAGGCCTGGACCGTGGGCCCGAGAAACGGCAGCTGATCGAGCGCCGCGGTCACGAGTATGGGACTGGTCAGGCGCTCGAGCGTGGTGGCGGCGGCGATCTGTACGGCGGGATGGTCGTCGCGCAACAGGCGGAGCACCCGGCCGATGTCGTGCGGCGTCGCCGCCACCGACAGGAAGCGCGCGCATTCGAGCCGTTTCCACCAGCGGGCCGACCGGTTGTTGGTGCGCACCACGCGTGCCCACCACTGCGTGGCCAACACCCGCGACAGGTCCTGCCACCGCTCGCCGGGCACCCGGGCGGACCAGGTGACGAGCGCGTCTACGGCCAGCGACACGGGCAGACGCGCCAGGGCCTGTACCACCTCGGCCGCGGGCGCCTGTCCCATCGTCCATCGCTGCATCACCGCGTCCAGCGCCTGGCGGCGCGGCTGGAGCCGGGCGCTGCGACGCACGCGGAACCAGCGATTCAGGATGATCAAAATGATCAGCGCGACGAGCAGGATTCCCTGCGCGACGGCGACGACCCAGAGAAATTGCAGGCTCGTCACCGGCCCCCCCGGCCCCCCCGGCCCCCCCCCACCCAGCGCTTGATCTTCTCGAGCGCCACTCGCAGGCTGATCGGTTTCACGAGATAGTCGAGCGCGCCCGCTTCGAGTCCGCGCAGCTGCTCCTCCTCGGTGCCGTGCACCGTGGTGAAAACGACGCGGTACGTTCCCGGACGCTCCCGGTCCAGAGCGCCCAGGATCGAATACCCGTCCAGCGCGGGAAGATCGACATCCAGGAGCAGCAAGGGATGCGTGCCGTGCACGTCGAGCGCCAGCAGCTCGCGCAGCGCGTCCCGCCCGTTACGATACGCCAGGAACCGGTACCCGTGCGCGCGCAACCCGTACTCGAGCAGCTCGGCGAGCGCCGCGTCGTCCTCCACGTAGATCACCTCGGGCACCTGGGCGGCGCCGGCCGACGCGACGACGGAAGGCTCCGCGGGCTTGGGGGACGACGCGGGAGGGGCAGCGCGCGCGGGCCGCGCCACGGGGCGTTGCGTTGGGGGTCTCGGTGCCGGGCGGGGCGGCGGGCCGACCCGCGGCAGGGCCTCGGACCGGACGGGGGGCGGAGCGGGAGCGGCGGCGCTCGCGTCCGGCACTTCCAGGCCGAGCAGCTCCGCCAGCCGCTTGACGAACCAGCGGGCCAGCGAGCCGCGTTCCACGTCCGGTTCGTCGGGTCGGGCAGCCCAATCCTTTACGGTCGCCTCCATGCCCGCCGCGAGGCGTGACGCTTCCATGAACCCGTACGAGCCGGCGGACCCGTGCACCTTGTGAGTCTCGCGTCGCAGTGCGTCGATCACTTGGCGGTCGCTGGCTGCGACGACGAGCCGCTCGGCGAGCCCCGCCAGCACGCCGAGTTGGGAGCGCGCGCTCTCGAGGTACTCCGCCACGAGGTCCGGCGGCAGCTCGGGCGGAGGCAGGTGAGGTGGGGGGGGTGGGGGGGGTGGGGGGGGCTGGGGAGGCGGCGTGGCGTCCACGGTCATGGACCACCAAGATGGGGAACCGCCCGGTCAAAATGCCATAGCCGGCGGGTCGCGCGTGGTTGCGCGGGCACGACCGGGCGCGATATTGGCTCGAGAGCCCCGGGGGAGGGAGCATCCCATGAAACGGTCACTGCACGGTCTGATCGCGGACGGCGTCGTCGGCGGTGTCCTCGCCGGGTTGGTGGTAGCGCTCTGGTTCCTCGCGGTCGACTCCCTCGCGGGCCGGCCCTTTCACACACCGGCCGCCCTCGCGAGCGCGCTCACCCGTCAGGAGATCGGTCCGCCGACGTTCCGACTCGTCATGGCTTACTCCGTCCTGCACTTCGGCGTGTTCGCCGTGCTCGGCGTTGCGGTGGCAGGCGCGATGGCCGCGCTGCGAACGCCTCCGCGTCTCCTGTTTGGCGTGCTGTTCGGCCTGGTGGCGCAGGAAGTCGCGTTCTATGCGGGCTTGTTCTTAACCGACGCTTCCCGTGTTGCGGTGGTTCCGTGGCCGCATGTGGTCACCGCGAACGTCCTCTCGGGGTTCGTCCTCATGGGGTATCTCCACCGTGCCGCGCGGGATCAACATCCGTTCGGGCTGAGCGCGCTCAGGGGCCACCCGCTCCTCACCCAGGGTCTCATCACGGGCCTGGTCGGGGCCGGCGTCGTGGCGCTGTGGTTCTTCGCGCTCGACGTCGCGGCGGGCCACCCGCTCCGCACACCGGCGGCACTGGGAGCGGCGCTCCTGTTCGGCGCCTCGAACGTGGCTGCGATCGACACGACCTTCGGACTGGTGGCGGCCTACAGCGTGGTTCACGTCGCGGCGTTCGTCATGGCAGGCGCGCTCTTCGTGGCGATCGCTGAGCAGATCGAACGTACGCCTGCGCTCATCCTGGTCGCCCTGATGGCGATGATCGTGCTGGACGCCGTCGTCGGCGCCACGCTCGCACTCGGCGCCCAGTGGGTGCTGGGCACGCTCGGCGTGTGGTCGGTTTTGGTCGCGAACGTGCTCGCAGTGTGCGCGATGGGCTGGTACGTGTGGGCCACTCACCCGCTCCTGCGGCGCAGGCTCCACGAAGAGGTCCAGGTGCATGTTTGACAGATGACGCGGTAGGCCTGTGTCGCAGCTGCCGCTGGATGCGAAAAGTGACCAGTCGGCGCGGGTCAACGTTCTTCCGGTGCGGTCGCGCCGACACGGACCCGCGATTCCCCCGCTACCCGGCGCTTCCGGTGCGGCAATGCGTCGGGTACGAGCAGGGTCGTCCGGATAACGCGACGGCGAAAGGGGAAGGTGGAGCGGGTCCCTAGGCACGAATCGGGGCCAGCTATTGCGCCGGCGGGCCGCTTTCCCCAGTTTGATTTTCGCGTCCCCCTGACACCGCTCACGCTCGAGGTCTCTCGTGGCTCAACCGCGTCCCCTGGAGCGCGCCAAGGTCTTCTTCTTCCGCCACTTCGAGCGGGTCTTCGTGCTCCTGCTGGTCCTGGCGATGGTCGCGATTCATGCGTTGGTGGAGCAGAAGTTCGCGTTCCTGAGCTTCTACTATCTGCCCTTGATTCTCGCCGGGTTCTACGGCGGCCGACGGTTCGCGGTGATGGCGGGGGTGTTCGTCGTTTCGCTCATTTTTTTCTACCAGTACGTGCAGGGCCTGGACATGCTGCCCGGCTTCTACCCCGACGCGCTGCTCGCGCTCGGTCCCTGGGCGGGCTTCCTCATCCTCACCGGCTACGTCGTGGGCGGGCTCGCGGAGCAGCGGGAGGTGCGGCTCGCAGAGGTCAAGAACGCCTACATGGCGACCCTCGAGCTCCTGACCTACCACATCGAGTCCGCCGAGCGGAATCAGCAGGGGCACTCGAACCGGGTGGCGGACGTGGCGGCGGCAATCGGGCGGGAGCTGAAGCTCGCCGATGAGGACGTCGAGAACCTGCGGGTGGCGGCGCTGCTGCACGAAGTGGGGACCCGCGACCAGCGCCTGCTGCGACTCTTATCGCGCTCGGTGACGGGCTCCTCGGTGGGTGTGGCGCGCGCCATGCGCGGCGCCGCCGAGATCATCGGGGAGTACGGGCACTACTACGAGATCGTGGGCGAGGACTGGGACATCGAAGCGCTGCCGCTGCCGTTGACGGTGAAGATCCTCGCCGTGGCGGACGCGTTCGAGACCTTGCAGATGGCAACGCCGGTGCGCCCGGCGTTTCCGAAGTGGACCGCCCTCGAGGAAGTGGAAAAGGGGTCGGGCAAGACGTTCGCGAAGGACGCCGTTCGGGCGCTGCGTAGCGTGGCGGGCCGCCCAGAGGCCGCCGCGCCCGAGGCGGGCCTGAGGGTCGTCTAAGACCCGGGCGGGAGCTCGGGCGCCCGCCGCCCGCTCGCGACTCCGCCAGCCACTCCCACCCCGAACGCCGCGGCAGTCCAGACCCCCACGGGAAGGAGCACCCCGAGGGGGAGCGCCACTACGCTGGCGGCGAGCCCCCCGGCGATTCCCGCTACGAGCGGCGCCGCGGGACTCCGCACCGCATCCACGAAGCGCAGCCGGCGCCGCACGAAGTTCCGTGTGGCCACGAACCCCCCGCCCAGCGCGACCGCTCCGATCAACAAGCCCAGCACCATGGTGCATCTCCTTTGTCGCGCGCCCTACGCAACTTGCGCGAGGGCGGTTTCCGCTGCAACTGTTTCCTCGGATCCGGCGTCTAGAGGAGTTATGATGACCCGAATTGCCACCGCGACGGCCGTGGTGCTGGGACTCTTGTCCGCCTGCCCGCCCGTCCGCCTGCCCGCCCAGTCTCTGCGTGTCCCCTACCAGGCGTTCACGCTCCCCAACGGCCTCCAGGTGATCGTGCACGAGGATCACTCTGTGCCGGTGGTGGCGGTGAACACCTGGTATCACGTCGGCTCGTCGGACGAGAAGCCGGGGCGCACCGGATTCGCGCACCTGTTCGAGCACATCATGTTCATGGGGTCCCAGCACGTCCCGACCGGTGAGTTCGACCGGCTGCTCGAGGCGGCGGGCGCCGACAACAACGGCTCGACGACCGAGGACCGCACCAACTACTACGAAGATGGGCCCGCGAACGCCCTTCCGCTCATGCTGTACCTCGACGCGGACCGGATGGGGTTCCTGCTGCCCGAGATGACGGCGGACAAGGTCGACCTGCAGCGCGGCGTGGTGCAAAACGAGCGGCGGCAGAGTTACGAGAACCGTCCCTACGGGCTCGCGGAAGAGAACATCCTGGAGCGGCTGTACCCCACGAACCATCCCTACCACTGGCCGGTGATCGGCTCGATGGCGGATCTCCAGGCGGCGACCCTGGAAGACGTGCGACAGTTCTTCCGAACGTACTATACGCCGAACAACGCGACGCTCGCGATCGCGGGCGATATCACCGCGCGGGACGCGCGCCAGCTCGCGGAACGCTACTTCGGCGACATCCCCCGCGGGCCCGCCGTGACCCGCACGCCGCCGCCTCGGGTGTCGGTGGCGGGAGTCGGCGCCGTGCTGGAGGACCGCGTCCAGGTGCCGCGTGTGTACGATGCCTGGCACACGGTCAAGGCGTTCAGCGCCGACGATGCCACGCTCGACGTCCTGGCGAACGTGCTCGCCGGCGGCCGGTCGTCACGCCTCTATCGACGGCTGGTGTACGAGCGGCAAGTCGCGACGGACGTCGTGGCGTTCCAGGATGGCAGTCGCATCGACGGCAAGTTCGAGGTCTATGCCACCGCCCGCCCCGGCCACGACCTCGGCGAGCTGCAGCGGGTGATCGACGAGGAGCTGCAGAAGCTCACCGACCAGGGTCCGACGCCGCGGGAGGTGGAGCGGGCCCAGAACACCTTCGAGGCGCAGTTCCTGTCGCGGATGGAGCGCGTGGGCGGCTTCGGCGGCAAGGCCGATCAATTGAACTATTACAACTACTTCGTCGGGACTCCCGACTACTTCCAAAAGGACCTCGACCGCTATCGCCGGGTGACGCCGGCGGCGGTCCAGCGCGCCGCCCGGACGTATCTGACCGGTCCACACCGTGTGGTGCTCAGTGTGGTGCCCCAGGGAAAGCCCGAGCTCGCGGTGAAGCAATGAGGGCGGAGCGGCGGACCGGCGGTCTGGCGGTCGGAGTGGGACGGGCGAGCCTGGTGCTTGCGGTTGTAGCGGTGTTCCTGACCGCCGGTCCCTCCGACCGCCTGTCCGCCCAAGTCGACCGAACCAAGCCACCCGCATTGCCGCCCCCCCCGGCGCTCAAGCTCCCCGCCGTGCAGACCACGATGCTCCCGAACGGCCTCATGATCGCCGTCGTCGAAATGCACAAGGTGCCCGTGGTGGACGTGCAGCTGCTGCTGGACGCCGGCGCGGCGCGCGACCCGTCGGGCGTACCCGGGCTTGCCACCTTCACGGCGACCATGTTGCAGCAGGGCGCGGGCGCGCGCAGCGCCTTGGACGTCGCTGACGAAGCCGCGTTCCTCGGCGCCCAGCTCGGCACGACGGCGAGCTTCGACGGGGCGAGCGCCTCGATCCACGTGCCCAAGCGGCGGCTCGAGGCCGGGCTCGATTTGCTCGCCGACGTGGTGCTGCGGCCCAGCTTCGCCGATTCGGAGATCGCACGGCAGCGAGAGCTCCGCGCCGCGCAGCTCGTGCAGCAGCGGGACGAGCCGGTGGCGGTGGCGAACATCGCGTTCCCCGCGATCGTGTACGGTCGCGAGCATCCGTACGGGCACCCGCTGAACGGCACGGACAGCGCCACCGCCCGGCTCGCGCGCGAGCCCGTCACTGAGTTCTATCGGACGTACTACCGGCCCAATGGCGCGCGCCTGCTGATCGTGGGCGACGTCACGCTCGCCGAAGTACGCCGGCTCGCGGCCGCGCGGTTCGGCGGCTGGGAGCGGGGCGAGGTGCCGGCGTTCCCGAGCCCTCCCGCCCCGCCGGCGGCCGCGCGCACGCTGTATCTGATCGACAAACCAGGCGCGGCGCAGTCCGTGGTCCGGATCGGCCACGTGGGCCCGGCGCGCACGACCGCCGACTGGTTCGCGCTCGAGGTGTTGAACACCATTGTGGGCGGCGCCTTCACCTCGCGCTTGAACCAGAACCTGCGCGAAACCCATGGCTACACCTACGGCGCCTTCTCACAGTTCGCGCCGCGCCGGCTCACCGGGGCGTTCGTGGCGCTCGCGTCGGTCGTGACCGCCAAGACCGATAGCTCGCTCATCGAGTTCCTGAAGGAGCTGCGCCGGATCCGCGACGAGACGGTGGCGCCGCCGGAGCTCGCCAAGGCGAAAGCCTATCTCACGCTGGGCTTGCCGGGAGACTTCGAGACCACGGGCGGCGCCGCGGCGCGATTCCGCGAGCTCCTCGCGTTCGGCCTGCCGCTCGACTACTACGACCACTACGTGGACCGCATCAACGCGATCACGGCAGCCGACGTGCAGCGCGTGGCGCGGCAGTACATCGACCCGGACCACTTCGACATCGTGGTGGTGGGCGACAAGACTCAGATCGAGGCGGGCATCAAGGCGTTGAACGAAGGACCGATCGTGTACCGTGATCTCTGGGGGCAGGAGGTCAGGTAATCACCACCGGATCGCGGCGCTCGCCCAGGTGAATCCCGAGCCGAACGCGGTCATGATCAACAGGTCGCCGCGCTTGAGCCGCCCCTCGCACAACGCTTCGTGCAGCGCGATCGGGATCGATGCAGCCGTCGTGTTGCCGTACTTCTGGATGTTCACGTAGACCTGGTCGTCGCGCAGGCCGATGGTCTTCTGCACGATCTCGAGGATCCGCAGGTTCGCCTGGTGCGGGACCAGGAGCTTCACGTCCGCAGCCGTCACACCGTTTGCCTTGAGAGCGGTGGCCACCGACTGCGGCATGAGCACCGATGCGAACTTGAAGACCTCGCGGCCTTCCATTACCGCGCGATGCTTCCCCTCCTCGATCAGCTCGGCGCTGATGAAGGGATCGTGCGCCAGGCCGGGGGCGTCGACCCACAGCTTCTCGGCGTGGCGGCCGTCGGCGTAGAGGTGGGTCGAGAGCACGCCGCGCCCGGGCTCGTCGGTGGGGCCGAGGATCGCGACCCCGGCGCCGTCGCCGAACAGCACGGCGGTGTCGCGACCCCGGGTGGTCCGGTCGAGCCCGCGGGAGTGCACCTCCGCGCCCACCAGCAGCACGCGCCGGTACTGGCCCACCCGGATCCACGCGTCGGCCACGGACAGCCCGTACACGAATCCCGAGCACTGGTTGCGGACATCGATGGCGGGAATGTCGCTGATCCCGAGCTCACGCTGAAGGAAGACGCCGTTGCCGGGCTCGAAGTGGTCGGGGGTGCAGGTGCAGTAGACGATGCAGTCCAGCTCCGAGGCCTTCATGCCCGCCTTCGCGAGCGCCTGGAGGGACGCCCGTCGTGCCAGCGTGACGCCGGTCTCGCCCTCCGACACCCAGTGCCGCGTCTTGATCCCCGAGCGCGGAGTGATCCACTCGTCGGAGGTGTCCATGATCGCCGACAGGTCGTCGTTCGTGACGACGCGCTCGGGAACGTGGAACCCGGTGGCGATGAACTCGGTACGTGGCATCCGTGTTCCTTGCGAGAAAGGGGCGCCGGCAGAAGATTTGCCCCCGACTCGCGGCTTGGCAAGGGAGTTCATGGACCTGACGGTCACTCGGGCGCAGTACGACGCCGTTCGCGGGGCACGCCACCTGCCCGACGTTCTCACGAAGGTCCTGGACGGCGCCACGCGCCCGAAGGGCGACGACCGTTACGTCCTGCACCTCACGTACGAAGAAGCCACGGCACTGAACGAGCTGTGCGCCTGGAACGTGCATACCGATGCGGGCGGGGGAGTGACGCCGGAATCCAAGGTGTTCGATGATCTCGTCAAGGCAATTCTCACCCATCCGGACTACTAGACGATGAAACGCCTATTGATCGCGCTGGGATGTCTCACGGTTCCCGTTTCCCTTTTCCCGTTTCCCGGTCTGTCCGCTCAGAAGCGCGCGATCACCATCGATGACTATCTCGCGCTCAAGTCGGTGGGCAACCCGCAGCTCTCGCCCGACGGGAAATGGGTTGCGTACACCGTCACCGAGCAGTCCCTCAAGGACAACCGCGGCATCGCGCGCATCTGGCTCGCGGACGTGGCGAGCGGGGCCGTGCGCCAGCTCACGGCGGGTCCCGGATCGGATCGGCAGCCGCGCTGGTCGCCCGACGGCCGCACCCTCGCCTTCGTATCCACGCGCGAGAACGGCGCGCAGCTGTGGGTGCTTCCGATTGCCGGAGGCGAGGCGCGCCGCGTGACGAGTCTGGCCGACGGCGTGTTCGATCCGCTGTGGCTCCCCGACGGCACGGGGCTCCTCGTCACGAGCGACATCAAGTGGCCCGCGCAACAGGAAATCGATCGGCGCAACGACGACTTCCCGACCGACGCGCGCCTCTGGACCGGTCTCTTGTGGCGGCACTGGGACGACTGGCGCGCCGGCAAGCGCCAGCACCTGTTCACCGTCACGCTCGCCGACGGCAGCACCAGGGACTTGACGCCCGTGGACCATGACGTACCGACCATCGCGACCAGCGGCGACGGCGACGTGAGCGTATCGCCCGACGGGAAGGAGATCGCGGTCGCCCTGCACGGCGATTCGACGGTCGCCGACAACACGAACGTGGACGTCTACGTGATGGGGCCGGACGGGTCCGGGATGCGGGCGCTGACGACGGGCCGGGGAGCCGACAACACGCCGCGCTATTCGCCCGACGGCAAGTGGCTCGCGTACCTCTCGATGGAGCGGGCCGGGTTCGAGGCCGATCGGCAACGGTTGATGCTGGTTGGACGCTCGGACGGTCGGACCGGCGGCCCGAGCGTCGAAGCGACCAAGGGCTGGACGCTCTCCGTCGGGTCATACATCTGGTGCCCCGATTCGAAGTGCGTCTACGGCGTGGTGGAGGAGCGCGGCCGCGACAACATCTACCGGATCGACCTGCCGTCGTTCCGTCGTTCCCTCGCCCTTGGCGGTGGTGGGGTCAACACCGACGTGCAGGTGATGCCCGACGGTCGGGGGCTCCTGTACCTGCACCACAGCAACACCCAGCCCAACGAGATCTGGCTCGCCGGCCGCCAGCTCACCCATCACACCGACACGGCGCTCGAGGCGCTCGATCTGCGGCCGCTGGACGAGTTCGGTTTCGTGGGCGCGCTGGGAGACTCCGTCTTCGGGTGGCTGCTCAAGCCCCCCGGTTTCGACCCCGCCAAACGGTATCCGCTCATCTACCTGATTCACGGCGGGCCGCAGGGAGCGTGGACCGACTACTGGGGAGCGCGCTGGAATTACGCGCTGTTCGCGTCGCGCGGATACGTGGTGGCCGCGGTCAACTTCCACGGCTCGACCGGCTACGGCCAGAAGTTCACGGACGCCATTTCCCAGCACTGGGGGGACTATCCGTACCAGGACCTGATGAAGGGTCTCGACGTGCTGGCTCGTCTCCCCTATGTCGATTCGACGCGGATGGGGGCGGCGGGTGCGTCCTACGGCGGCTATATGATCTACTGGATGGCCGGGCACACCAGTCGCTTCAAGACGCTCGTCGCGCACGACGGCGTGTTCAATCCCGTGAGCATGGCGGGAACCACGGAAGAGCTGTGGTTCGTCGACTGGGAGTTCGGCGGCACGCCGTATGCGAACCGCGCCCTGTACGAGAAATGGTCGCCGTTGAATTTCGTACAGAACTGGAAGACACCGATCTTGATCGTACACTCGCAGCTCGACTATCGCGTAGACCTGTCGGAAGGCTACCAGGCGTTCACGGCCGCGAAGCTACAGGGTGTGCCCGCCAAGTTTCTGTACTTCCCCGACGAGGGCCACTGGGTGCTGCGACCGCGCAATCGCCGCTTGTGGTGGGAAACGGTGCTCGACTGGATCGATCAGTACTTGAAGCCCGCGCCGACGGGAGCCCGCTGATGGGCGAGCCCTTCCTCAAGACGCTGACGCGGACCACCGTCGTCGCCGGAGGCTTGGGCATCGTGTTGCTGCTCGTCCTCCCCCGGCACGGCTCGCTCGCCTCCGATTTCGTGGACACCTTCACCGTGGCCTTCTGCTTCACGTTCCTGGGGCATTACGTGGATCGGCTGTTGCTTGCCTTGCCCGAGATCCGCACGGGCGTGGGACCGATGGTGCGCGTGATCGGATGGTTCGCCGGGGGCCTGTGGTGCGCCGTGGTTGCGCGCTGGCTGTGGATCCGCTTCGGGCGCGAGCTGGGGGAGCTCCCGGGCCTGATCTGGGGCGGAGTCCTGCTTGTGGTGCTCGAGCTAGTCGCCAGGAGACGGGGCGCCGACAGTCCTCAGTGAAGTTGCAAGCCGAAAGCCGCAAGCGGCCGACAGGTCACCGTGCGTCTATCAACCGCTTGCGGCTTGGCGTCTGGCAACTGCACTGACGACTGGCTACTGACTCGCTGGTCTCTGCCAGGTATTGTTGCCCCGCCGCACATCCGGAAAATTCTGCGCCGGATCGATCTCGACCCTCACGACGTCGGCCGGGACTTTGCGCAGGTACGTGAAGCGGTTCCCCAGGTCCCAGATCTCGACGGGGAGGCGCACGTCCTCCGTGGCGCCGGTCGCGTAGGTGAGCCGCAGATCGACGGGCATCGGCAGGCCGCCGAGGCTCGAGAGATACACGAGCGCGCTGGTACCCGTGGAGTCTGTCCGGGTGCGCACCGAGTCCACCGCCAGGTCCACGACGTCGGTGCGGTAGAACCAGCCGCGCCAGAACCACGAAAGGTCTTCCCCGAGCCCGTCCTCCATGGAGCGGAAGAAATCCGCCGGAGTGGGATGCTTGTACGCCCAGCGCCGGATGTACGCACGGAACGCGGCGTCGAACCGCGCCGTGTCGGCGAGGATGTGCTCGCGCAGCAGATACAAGCCCGTCGCGGGCTTGTTGTACTCCGCCTGGCCCAGAAGCGGCGGCGGCACACGATCCGCCGGGAGCATCGAGGGCACGTCCAGGCCGGTTGCGGCGAAGCGCGCCCATTGGATCGCGTTGCCGCGGTCCCGCGGCGCGGTATCGTGGTAGAACACGAGGGTGGAGTAGATGTTGATGAAGGTGTTGAACCCCTCGTCCATCCAGGCGTACAACCGCTCGTTCGACCCCACGATCATGGGGAACCACTCGTGGCCCAGCTCGTGCGTCGTCACGCCGAACAGGGCGCGATCCCCGGCACGGTGCCCGCAGAACACGATCATCGGGTATTCCATCCCGCCCACCGGACCGGCGACGTTGATCGCGGTCGGGTAGGGGTAGCGGAGCCATTTCTCGGAGTAGTGCTTGATCGAGTGCCGCGCGTACTCCGTCGAGCGCGCCCAGTCGGGGTTCGCCTCGGGTGGATAGAACGACTGGATCAGGGTCCCGTCGTAGCCGCTCGCATCCCAGATGAAATTGGCCGCGGCCGCCCAGGCCACGTCGCGCACGTTCTTGGCGGTGAAGTGCCAGGTGAGCGTGGGCCTCGGGCCTGCGGGTCGAGAGGACGGCTGCCCCACCTCCGCCTTCGTGATGATCGCGACCGTGGTGTCGGACCGGACCGCCCGGGAGAGGCGCGCACGCTGGCCCGCCGTGAGCACCTCCACGGCGTTGGTCAGCGTGCCCGTCGCCGCAACGACGAAGCTCCTCGGCACGGTGATGGACACGTCGAAATCGCCGTACTCGAGGTAGAACTCGCCCTGACCGAGGTATTGCTCGGTGTTCCAACCGCGCACGTCGTCGTACACCGCAACCCGCGGGTACCACTGCGCTACCTCGTACAGCCAGCCACCGGGGAACTGCTCCCGCCCCATGCGGTCGGATCCGTGCTCCGGCACTTCGAAGCGGTAGGCCAGCTCGAGCTCGGCGCGCCCCCCGGGCGCGAGCGGCCGGTCGAGGTCGACGCGCCGCATGGTGCCGTTGTCCGTGGTCGCGAGGGGGATGCGTCCCGATGCCTGCCCCAGCCGCCGGACGGCGCGCACGTATTGGATGGTATAGCCGCCTTCGAACCCCCGGCCCGCGAACCGGGCGTCGGTCGGGTTCAGGGAGGCGCCACGGCTGTTCGCCTTGTAAATGTTCTGGTCCAGCTGCAGCCAGAGGTAGTGCAACGTGTCGGGGGAGTTGTTGGCGTAGCGCAGGGTCTCCGAGCCGGCGATCGTGTGCGTCGCGGTGTCCAGCGTGGCCCGGATCGTGTAGTCGGCGCGCTGCTGCCAGTATCGCGGTCCCGGCGTGCCCGCGCCCTCTCGCATCTCGTTCGGTGTCGGGAGGGTGAGCCGCCGGAACGGCCACGTGTCGCCCACCTGCGGGGGGAGCGGCGGGAGCGGGGCGGCGGCCGCGGGGGCGGGGGGGCGCTGCTGCAGCGCGACGAGCGCAAGGACGAATCCGAGCATCGACATCTCCTCAGGGCTGGGAAGGGCTATGCCTGGCTTCCTGCAGATACCCTCCGGCCACGCCCGCGACCACCATCGTCAGCCCGAGCCAGCCCGGGAGGGACAGGTGCTGATGGAACAACAGCAACGCGAGTACGGTGCCCACCACCGGTTCGATCGTGGCGGCGACCGCGGCGGGTGCCGCCTCGATGCGCTTCACGGCCGAGAAAAAGAACAGGTTAGCCGCCAGGACCGACCCGGCCGTGAGGGCGACCAGACCCCGCCACGCGGCGAGCGACGGCGGCGGCGTCGGCGCGCGACCGGCCAGCGTGAGCACGATGCCGAGGATCACCACGCCGCCGATCGCCTCGAGGAACAGCACGCGGACAGCGCCGTAGCGCGGCACGGCGAAGCGTGCCATGAGCGTCGTCAAGGCATAGCTCACGGCGGAGAGCAGTCCACCGGCGATGCCCGCCCCGAGCCCGAGTCGCGCCGCCTCGGCTCCGGCGTTGCTGCCACCGGTGACCGTGAGAGCGACACCCGCCATGACCAGAAGCGACAGCAGCAACCGGACCGGTGTGAGTGCTTCCTTCAGGATCAAGCGGGCGAGTATGGCCACGATCACCGGCGCCGTGTAGAGCATCGCTGCCGCGCCCGCCACGCCCGCACCCGCGATCGCGAACTGGTAGGCGACTTCGAACAGCGCGACCAGCGCACCGCCGCCCAGACCCACGAGCAGCCAGCCGGCCCGATCCACGTGGAACAGCTCCCGGTAGAACAGGAGTCCCCACGCCGCGAGGCAGACCGTGCCCAGGAGCACGCGCCAGAAGCCGATGCTGGTCGCGGGCATGAGCGCGTAGAGCCCGGTGGAAAGCGGACCGGTGGTCCCCCACGTGGCGCCGGCGGCGAGCGCCAGCAGGTAGCCCGCGAGGCGGCTGGCCCGCGGTGGGGCTTGTTGCGTGGAGGCAGTCATGGGCCGAAGGATAGAAGCCCCCGGCGGGATCTGGCTAGTGCGGCTGCACGGCTGCGCGGATCGCCTTCGACACCGCGTCTACATCTCCCGGCCGACCCCACCACTCGAGCGCGAAGCGGCCGAACGCCATGACGGCGAGCAGACCGCCCAGCAGTACGAGGGCGATTCGGAAAGCGGGGGATTGCGGCTGGAGCTGGGTGGGCACGAGCGCGACCACGAGACAGACGATCGCCGGCGCGAGCCAGATCGGCAGCAAGGCCCGGGCGAACACCGTCATCCGGAAGCGACCGTCCAGCACCGTGTGGCCTGCGCGCTCGCGGAATCGCCCGATGAAGGTGGGCCGGAACAGCGCCCGGTACTTGGCGGCGTCGCGATAGTAGAGGACGACCCGGTCGCCGCGGATCCAGCCGTCCAGGCCGGCCGTATTCCACGGTCGTCCATCGATGGCGGCCTCGAGGCGCGCCCGAGCCTCGGCGGCCGAGCCGCTGCAGGGGAACGTCACGGGCTTCATGAGAGGAGCTCTCCCCGCAGCACAGTCACGGCTTGCCCGCCGAGCATCACCCGATCGCCGGCCAGCCGCACGCGGACCACGCCGCCGCGAGGCGAAGCCTGATAGCCGGTCAGCTCCGCCCGATGGAGGCGCTCACACCAGTAGGGCGCCAGCGCGCAATGGGCGGACCCGGTCACGGGATCTTCCGGCACGCCGCTCTGGGGTGCGAAGAAGCGCGACACAAAGTCGAAGCCGGGTGTCGCGGCCCGGCTCGTCACGATGATTCCCCGCGCATCCACCCGCTCGAGCGCCGCCAGATCCGGCTTGAGCCCGCGGACCACGTCTTCGGAATCGACCTCGACGAGGTAGTCGAACTTGGATCGGCCCACCCAGCGGGTCCCCACGCGGAGCGCGGCGGCGAGGCCGGGCGGCGTCGCCGCGGGCGCCGCTGGCGTGGCGGGGAAATCGAGCTCGATCCAGTCGCCCGCGTGATCGGCCGTGAGCAAGCCGCTTTGGGTGTGGAATCGGGCCTGCTGGTCGGCGGCGAGGTGGCCTTCTTCCCATAAGACGTGCGCGCTCGCGAGCGTGGCGTGCCCGCAGAGCGCGACTTCTACCGCAGGCGTGAACCAGCGGAGCCGATAGCCGCCGTTTTCCTGATGGAGGAACGCCGTTTCGGCGAGGTTCATCTCACGCGCCACGTCCTGCATCCAGCGCTCGTCCCGCGGGCCGGGGAGGATGCACACGGCGGCGGGGTTGCCGCTGAACGGGCGGCTCGCGAACGCGTCCACCTGCACGATTCTCAAGCCCATGCCCCTAAGTTAGCCTCCTTCCCGCGCGCGGCGAGAGCGCGTGGACGGCGAGACCCAGGGCGATAGAGCCCATGAGGAACCAGGTCTCGTAATGCGCCACCTGGCCGAGTGCCGCGCCTGCCGCGGCGCCATACACATAGCCGATCCACGTGAACAGCAGCGCCCAGGCCAGCGCCGTGGCTACGTTGTATCGCAGGAAGCGCGCGGGCGCGATTCCTACCGCACCGCACAGGATCGGCAGGGGCAGGCGGATCCCGTACGCGAACCGCATCAAGACCATGACTCGCGCGTCGTTGCTGTGCACGAGTGCTCGAGCGCGCGCGATCGCGGGCTGCACGCGGGCCGGCAAGAGGGCGATGAGCGGGTCGCCGAAGTGGCGGCCGAGGGCGAAGTAGAGCTGGTGTCCGAGCGTCGCCGGGATGGCGGCGATGAGCCACACGGTCCACCAGGGCCAATACCCCTGCGCCGCGAGCGACCCGCCGACGATGACGGCGGCTTCGCCTTGCAGCCAGGCCCAGACGAACAGCACCGGGCCGCCGTAGCTGTGGATGACCGCGCCGAGGTTCATCGCTCAGCGATCACCTATTGGCCTTCGCGTCCCTCGCCCTGGAAGATTCGTACGCGGCACTCGTACTCGGCGAGAAATGGATGGATGGGACTCTCCTCGAGAATTACGGACCACCGAGGGGAATGTGAGGGATTATGCCACGCCCGGAAGCCGAGTCGCGCGGCCAGAAGAACGAGCGCGCTGCCAAGGAACCATTCGAGTCGTGCAACTCGACGAATCACGATCCGTTCGTGGGGCAGTCGATTGCGTGCAAACGGGCTTCCTGGTCGCGCAGCAAGCGGCGCGCCCGGGCGCGCGCGAAGTTCCAGTTACGCCAATCGTCGCCCTCGAGCCGCTCGAGTTGCTGACGCAGCCCAGCGGCGACGCCGCACTGCGCCCGTCCGTCGAGTCGCGGAAGAGCTTCGAGCAGGACCGGCACCACATCCGCGCTGAGCGATGCGGCATACCAACCGTCGAAAGGACGCTCGGCGGCAGGGCGCGCGAGGTTGGTCCGGACGATGAGGACATCGGGATTCACGAGATGGAGGACGCCCAGCATGGCGAAACCCTGCATGAGCCCGCCGAACGCGAACCGGCGGCGCGCCCCTCGCAGGGTGGTCCAGGCGAGCCACCCGAACAGACCGGCGAGGTACAGCATGAAGGCCGTGGCGTAGAGGCGGTCCTCCGACAGACCATACTCGCTCACGTACAGCCGCATGCGGGTGAAGGCCGACGCCATGACGACGGCGAGGAGCAGGAGCAGCACGAGGGCGAGTTGCCGGAAGGTCCGCTGGTGCTCGCGCGACTCGTTCCGTACCAACCAGTCGGCGCCTGTGAGCAATGGAAGCACGAGTGCGCTGGCGGTCACGAGCTCGAAGAACCCGCGCCGGGCGTACTCGGCGTACGTGAGACCGGTCGCGGTAGCGATTAATTCTGCGCCTCCGAACAGGTAGCGCACCTGAATGACGACGAAGACCAGGAAGAGCAGGTCGACGAGGCCCAACGCGGTGGCTACCGGAATGATGCCAAGCGCGACCTTCGAGTCGCCCTCCGTGAGGGAGCGTGAGGGCGCCGCGCGGAGTAACGCGCCGCGCAGATAACCGGCGGCTAGCACCGTCAAGATCCCGAACAGCGCGATGTGCCCCAGCACGGCACCGAAGTCGATCGCGAACGCGTCGGCGACGACGTCGTGAAACACGGCGTCCGCCGAGCTGAACAGACCGCCGAAAACCACGAGTAACGGGAACGCGAGCAGGCCGCCGAGGGCCGCGCCCCGTAGCTGCCGCAACCGCCCCCCGCGCGGCAGCTCGCTCCAGGTCACGTCGCGCCCGACGAGCGGGAACACACCGAGCCAGGCGCTCAGGGCTGCGTCGAAGCAGGCCCGCACGTAGTGCCACGCCTGGATGCCGCGCAGTCCGACTCCGTGGATGCTCAGGAAAGCAACCGCGAACACGATGGTGAGGCCGATCGTGTCGAATGCCCGGAGCGGGCTCGAGTCGCGGGCGACGAAGTTCGATGCGATGATGAGCGCCGCCGCCGCGAGCCACGGGGCGTCGGAGCTTACCGCCACGCGGTGGCGACGCGCCAGCCCCGCGGCGGCCGCGACCAACCCTGCGGTGCAGAGGAGGGCGTTGAGGCCCCAGGGCACGGCGCGCAACAGCACGTCGCCCCAGATCCCGAGGGCCGCGCCCGCGCCAAGGATCTCGAGGCCGAGCCTCGTCCTGCCGCTCACCGCGCTCATCCCGCCGCCGCTTCCGGCAGCCCGCCGAAGCGCCGCTCGCGCGCCCGAAATTCGGCTACCGCCGCGGCGAGCTCGGCCGCCCCGAAGTCGGGCCACATCGTGTCGGTGAAATACAGCTCCGCGTATGCGCACTCCCACAGCAGGAAGTCCGACAGCCGTTGCTCGCCGCCCGTGCGAATCAGGAGATCCACGTCCGGCAGGACCGCGCCGGCGCCGATCGCCCAGCGGGAGGAGTAGTCCACCGCGAGTCGCAGGTGGAGCCGGGCACTACGCGCGGTGGCATGCTCGGCGGCGCCGATGGCGGCCAGGAGCGGCCCCGGCAGCCGGTCGCGACGCCCGATCAGCTCGAGTCGCACGTCGTTCCGCGCGAGCCGGGGCGTCTCGGTGCGGAGGTAGCGGGCGAGGAGGCGCATCAACGCGGCGACTTCGGCCGCCGGTCGCTTCCAGTTGTCGGCGGAGAAGGCGTACAACGTGAGCGCGGCGACGCCGAGCCCGGGTGCGGCCTCGACCGTGCGCCGCACGGCCTCGGCCCCGGCGCGGTGGCCGGCGACGCGGGGCAGGCCCCGGCGCGTGGCCCAGCGGCCGTTGCCGTCCATCACGATCGCGAGGTGCAGAGAAGAGCTTTGCGGCATAAAGTCTGTCCTCAAAAAAAACCTCACCCCTGACGGGTGGCGTGAATCAACGCTTCCATGTGGTCCAGGTAGCGCTCCAGCGCGCGCCGCCCGGCAGCGGTGAGCCGATACTCGGTCTTCGGGATCCGCCCCTCGAACGACTTCGTGCAAGTGATGTACTGCGCCTCCTCGAGCCGGCGCGCGTGCACGCTCAAATTGCCGTCCGTCGTCTTGAGCAGGGCCTTGAGCTGGTTGAAGCTCAACGACTCGTTGACGGCGAGCGCGCTCACGATGCCGAGGCGCACGCGCTCGTGGATCAGCCGGTCGAGCTCGGCGGCGCGCGAACCCCCGCGCTCGCTCTTGAGCCCCTGCTCGACCGCCTCGGTCTTCCGCGCCGCTCCCTGCCTAGCCACCGTACCTCCGAGCAATGATCACGCCGAACCCGATGTGCAGGCCGCCGAACCCCGCGGCCATGAGCCAGTTGCCCCACGCCGCCGGCCCGAACAGCGCCGTGGCGCCCACCAGCATGAAGCAGAGTCCCATCACGGGGACTATCCGGACCGAGAATGCGCCACCCGTCACGAACCCCGTGCCGTACAGCAGCAGCCAGGTGCCGGGCAGCGCGTGCCACAGGCCGGCGCGGTACAGCACGACGGTGAGCAGCCCGCCCACGATCATGGGCGGCAGGAAGCTCAGCCCGAAGCGGCGCCCCGGCCCGGACAGGATGGGATCGTTCACGGCGTACGCCTTCCGGACCATGGCCGACCCGCCGATCGCGAGCGCCACGATCGCTTCGCCCAGCCAGGTCGCGAGCCACAGCTCGGGGGTGGGCTGACGCGCCGCGAGGAACCCCGCGGCGAGCGCGGTGACGCCGACCGCCACCTGGCCCCAGCCCGGCACCGCGGTAAACGATCCGGCGCGCTCCATCGTCTGCCGGATGAAGCGGAGGTTGTCGAGCGCGCGGTCGTGCAGGGGCCGAGGGGCGACCATGACACACACGATGTGGGGTCGCCGCTCTGTTGTCAAGTACTTTGTAATACAAAGCAACGGCGAGAGATAGCTTTGACCCGATGCGCGTCTACATCTCCGTCGACATGGAGGGAATCGCCGGGGTCGTCCACGAGTCCCAGACCGATCCTACAACACCGGCGTTCGCCGCCGAATACGGGCGGTTCCGGCGCCTCATGACGGCGGAGGCGAACGCCGCCGTCGAAGGTGCCCTCGCCGCGGGCGCCACCCGGGTGCTCGTGAACGACAGCCACTGGTTCATGCGCAATCTGCTGGCCGAGGAGCTGCACCAGGCGGCCGAGCTGGTGTCGGGAGATCCCAAACCCCGCTCCATGGTCCAGGACATCGACGGCGGATTCGACGCGGCGCTGTTCATCGGCTACCACGCCCGCGCGGGCACCCGCAACGCGATCCTCGATCACACCTACGCCGACCGCATTCACGATGTCCGACTGAATGGGAAGCCGGTAGGAGAGCTGGGGCTCAACGCGGCACTGGCGGGCGTGCACGGCGTGCCCGTCGCCCTCGTAAGCGGCGACTCCGCCGTGGCAACCGAAGCGAAGGACCTGCTGGGCCAGGGCGTGGGGACGGTGATCGTGAAAGAGGCGGTGAGCCGCCACGCGGCGAAGAGCGTCGCGCCCGCGGCCGCGTGCCGCATGATCCGCGAGGAGGTGCCGCGGTCCCTGAAGCGCGCGCATGTGCCGTTCACCCTTCGGGCGCCGGTGACGCTCGAGGTGGATTTCGCGATGACGATCCACGCGGACATGGCCGAGCTCTGCCCGGGGGCGACGCGCACGGCCGGTCGCACGGTGGCCTTTACGCATCACGAGTACGGGGAAGTATTCCGGGCGTGGCGGACGTTGCTGAATCTCTCAGCCGTAGTCTAAGGAGCGCCGCCTGACCGCCCTCCTCGCTCGTCTGAAAGCCGGCCTCGCGGATCGCTACGCCATCGACAGCGCGGTCGGCCGCGGCGGAATGGCGACGGTTTTTCTGGCGGTCGACTTGAAGCACCAACGATCGGTTGCGATCAAGGTGCTTCATCCCGAGCTCGCCACGAGCCTCGGCGTCGAGCGTTTCCTGCGTGAGATCACCACCGCGGCCGGGCTGAACCACCCGCACATCCTCGCGCTGTACGATTCGGGTCAGGCCGAGGACCTGCTCTACTACGTGATGCCGTACATCGAAGGCGAGACGCTGCGTGGCCGTCTGCAGCGCGAGGGGCAACTGTCCATCGCGGACACGATCCGCATCACGAGCGAGATCGCCGAGGCCCTCGGGTACGCCCACAGCCGCGGCGTCGTGCATCGCGACATCAAGCCGGAAAACATCATGTTCTCGGCGGGCCGCGCCCTCGTGGCCGATTTCGGGATCGCCCGCGCAGTGACCGCCGCGACGCTCGAGCCCCTGACGGCCGCCGGCGCCATCGTCGGGACGCCCGCCTATATGAGCCCGGAGCAGGCGACGGGCAGCGGGCAGCTCGACGGCCGGTCCGACATTTACAGCCTCGCATGCGTGGTGTACGAGATGCTCACCGGGTCGGTGCCCTTTACGGGTGTCACGGCGCAGGCGGTGATGGCGCGCCACTCGGTCGACATCGCGCCCCCGATCCGCAGCGTCCGGCCGACCGTGACGGACGCGCTGGAGCGCGCCGTGTTGACCGCGCTCGCCAAGGCGCCGGCGGATCGGTTCGCGACGGCCGCCCAGTTCGCCGCGGCCCTGACGGCGCGCGAGGAACCCACCACCGAGGGCGAGGGAGGCGAGTCGATCGCGGTTTTGCCATTCGCAAACCTGAGCGGCGATCCCGAGTTCGAGTATTTCAGTGAGGGCATCGCCGAAGAGATCATCAACGCCCTCACCCAGCTGCCCGGCCTGCACGTGGCCGCGCGTACGTCGTCATTCGCGTTCCGCGGCCCGGCGATCGACCTCACCGAGGTCGGCGCGAAGCTCAAGGTCGCGACGGTGCTGGAGGGAAGCGTGCGCAAGGCGGGAAATCGGCTGCGGATCGGTGCCCAGCTCGTGAAGGTCGGCGACGGCTACCATCTCTGGTCGGAGCGCTACGACCGCGAAATGCCGGACGTCTTCGCGATCCAGGACGAGATCTCGAAGGCGATCGCCAACCGACTTCAGGTCACCTTGGGTGTCGAGGGGACGCCGCTGGTCACGCCGGCCACCGGGAATCTCGACGCCTATCATCTCTATCTGAAAGGGCGGTATTACCTGGCGCAGCGCGGGCTCGGGCTCAAGAAGGCGCTCGAGTGCTTCGATCAGGCGCTGGCGCTCGATCCGCAGTACGCGCTGGCTTACGCGGGCCTCGCGGATGCCTGCACGGTGCTCGCGCAGTACGGGCTCGCGCCGCCCAATGTGCTCCGACCCAGGGCACGCGCGGCCGTTCAGAAAGCCCTCGATTTGGCGCCCGACCTCGCGGAGGTCTACTGCGCCTCGGGAGCGCTGGGCTTCATCTGCGACTGGGACTGGCCTCGGGCGGCGCGAGACTTGCGGCGCGCGGTCGAGCTGAATCCGCGCTACGTCGCCGCGCGGCAATGGCTGTCCTATTATCTGGTGTTCATCGAAGGCCGGTTGGAGGAGGGGGTCGCGCACGCCCAGCGCGCCGTGGAGCTCGACCCGCTGGCGCCGCTGCTGGTCATGCAGCTCGGCATGACGCTGATGGGGGCAGGGCGGTATGAAGAGGCGGCCGCACCCCTGAAGCGGGCGGCGGACCTCGCGCCCACGATGTTCCTCCCCACCATCCACCTGGGGCTGCTGTACAACCACCTAGGGAGGAGCGAAGAGGCAATCGCGCCGTTGGAAGTGGCCGTGACCGCGTCGGGACGCCACCCCTGGACCCTCTCGGCGCTCGCCGTGTGCTACAGCGCGCTCGGGAAGCTGTCCGAGGTGGACGCGATCAGCGACGAGCTCGTCGCCCGGGCACGGCGGGAGTATGTGCAGTCGTCCACACTCGCCATCGTCGCGGCGAGCCTCGGACGCATGGATGTGGCGTTCGAGTTCCTGGACCGGGCGTGCGACGAGCACGACGGCATCCTCGTCTACTCGAAGCGATATCCCTTTTTCAGACTGCTCCAGAACGATCCGCGGATGGAGGGCGTCTACCGGCGCATGGGGTTTCCCGAAATTCCGGGCTAGGGCGCCAACAGCACCAGGCCGTAGTCGCCTACGATCCGGAATCCCAGAAACAGGTACGCGCGCCGGGCGGCCTCGTTCGCTGGATCGGCGAACAACACGGCGCGAGCGATCCCCTGCTTGCGCGCCGCGAGCAGTGAGCCGGCGACTACCGAGCGGGCGTAGCCGCGCCCCCGCCGCTCGGGTGGCGTCCACACACCGCCGATCTGGACGATGTCGGCGAGC
>Ga0209055_1000457_pt1 | contig 28799 bp, 26 predicted proteins | sample GraSoiAngelo_110_FD_185875 | JGI IMG/M metagenome (GOLD analysis project Ga0209055, IMG submission 185875) | Grasslands soil microbial communities from the Angelo Coastal Reserve, California, USA - 14_0903_12_30cm (SPAdes) (version 2) | ecosystem: Environmental > Terrestrial > Soil > Grasslands ... | reverse complement strand
GAAATCATTTTGCCCAGTTTCCAATTCGTTTTCAAGCCTCATGCGCGCTTCCGGCGCTGGCGTGCGATTTTTTGATGATTGCCGCTTGTCCGCCGCACAACGGTGAGAGATGGTCGCTGAGATGGATCGGGTCGTCGGAATAGAGACTGAGTACGGCTGTTTGCTCAGCGAAGAAGACGCGCACGCTAGTTCCGAGGCCTGGCCGGCGAAGGTTAAGAATTACCTCTTTCGAAAAGCCCAGATCGGAACGATCGATCTCCACTATCGCGATTATGAGGAACCGCCGGGCAATGGCGGCTTCCTTCTGAATGGCGGCCGTCTCTATCTCGATATGGGGCACATCGAGTACGCGTCGCCGGAATGTTTGCACCTGCGTGATTTGGTCACCTACGATTTAGCCGGTGACGAGTTACTCCAATCGTCTCTCGCCGCCTTGGGCGCGGCCGGTCACGTCTCGTTCATCAAGAACAACGTCGACCATCACACCGGCGCCACTTTTGGTTGCCATGAGAATTATTTGATGAAACGCGAGGCGCAATTCACGCCGCCGGTTCTTGGGACGCTCCTTACTTTTCTGGCGACGAGACAGATCTTCACCGGTGCGGGCCGCGTCGGTCAGGCCAATCCGCTGGCGTTCGATTTCGAACCGCCAAAACAGGAGGCGCAGGTCGATTTTCAACTGAGCCAGCGCGCCGATCACATCGTCAATGACATCTACCAGTGGGTGCAGTTTAATCGCGCCATTATCAACGCCCGCGATGAACCGTTGGCCGACTACCGGAAATATCGACGGCTTCACTTGCTCATCGGCGACTCAAACATGAGTCCATTCGCCACGGCGCTTAAGATCGGCACCACCGCGTGCGTGCTCTCGCTCCTCGAAGATGGCCGCTTGCCGCGAAACCTTGTCTTGACTGACGCGGTCCAGAGCACACGCGACATTTCGCGTGACCCGAGCGGGCGTTGGATTGTCGATCTTGAGAACGGCAAAACGATCGGTGCGCTCGATGTGCAATGGCAATTTTGCGACCTCGCGCAGAAGCGTTTTCGAAACCGCAGCGCGGAAACGAATTGGCTGCTTGAGAGCTGGAGCTTTGTTCTCGAGGCGCTCGAACGAAACCCTTACGCATTAATCGGCGGCGTCGATTGGATCACGAAGAAGTGGCTGCTCGAGATATTGATTGAGTCGGAAGGATTGAGTTGGAACGATCCGTGGCTGCAAAGTGTCGATCTTGAATATCACAACATCGATCCGGAACGCGGATTATTTTTCGGAGTCACTCCGGGCAAACGAATTCTTGAGTGGAACAACAGCGTGCGCCGCCAGGATGCGACCCACACTCCTCCGGCTAACACTCGCGCCTCCGGCCGCGCGCGTGCCGTGGCCGGCTTTCAACAAGGCGATCAATCCTACGTGATCAACTGGGATTCCATCGCCTGCGATAGTCGCGATTTTCTCGTGATGGGCGATCCGTTCAAAACCTACAACGAAGAAGTCGCAAAATTTCTGAGCGCGCCGCGGCCGGCGGGAAGAACCGGCCCCGACGCAGCTTAGCGGGTTGAGAATTGACGGTTGAGAGTGGAGAGTCGAGGCCGTCGTTAGGCGGCGAAGAGAATGGAACCGGCTGAAGCTCTGAGCACGGCTGCGCAAGTCGCAGTTGCGTTGGCTGGTTTTGCGGGAGTGGTGGTTGTTTTTCGGAGCGGATCGGTTCATGAGTGGTCGAAGATCGATAAGTTCCGATTGCGGATTTTGCTGACTAATTCGGCGGTTCCACTCGCGCTCTGTCTGGTGGGTCACTTGCTTCTGACAGCTAACCTTTCTCCCACTACAATCTGGCGGTGGGCCAGTGCATTTGCTGCTGTGCTGTTCTTCCCAATCGTGATCGTTTATCTAAAAGCCTTTCGCAGTTTTCCCTGCACAGAATTACAAACCGCGAGTGGCAGCAGATCTCTCTTCTCCGTTGGCCTGGCGTTCGGAACCGCCGTCAGTATTCTGCAGCTATACAATACGGCCGTGCTGGACGCATTCTGGCCGTTCTTCCTCGGAATTATCTCTCTGCTTCTCGCCGGCGTATTCCAGTTCGTGCGGCTGGTCGTGATCTAGCGCAACGCTCAGGCGATGGAAGCAGGATCGACAATCAGCGATGCCGGTTATTCCAATCGTTCGAGCGAGGGAATACCGTAATTTTCCTGGAGCGCGGGAGCTTCCGCTGCAACCTGGGCCGCTTCCAGCTCGATTTGCTTTGGGTCTTCTTCGGTTTCGATTTTTATGAACCCGTCGATCGGATGTTTCACCGCTTCCGCCAGATCGGCCAACGACTTCACTTCTGCGCCGTTTACTTTTTTGACGACCAGGTAGGCGAGATCGTCGTAACCGATGGTGGCGTTGGCCGGCAGCACCTGACTGAGCACGACGACTTTGCGATGACCTTCGGGGAAAAGCTCGGATTGGAAACGATCGAGATAAACAAATCTTTGGGGAGCTTCTTTCTGCCAGTTAGCGCCCCACTCCTTTAAGTACTGGCGCGACAACTCCTGAAAAATGACTCCGCCGAGCACGTAGTAGAGAGGTGGCTGATCGAGATTATAAGGCGCAACAACGTAATTTTTTGCGGCGCGATGTTCGAGCGTGACGTTGAATTCCAGCGATTTGCCATCGCGCTGGACTTGGAATGGCACGTTGTCGCCTGCGAAGGCATGGGCCGTGAGCAGATTTGTAAGTTCAATTTTACCGTAGAGAGGATCGACATAGTTGCCGTTCTGATCGATCCAGTTGTGGCCAATTTCTGTCACGATGTCGCCCACTTGCAGGCCGGCCTTCACTGCCGGCATGTTCGGTTCCACACTCGTCACATAAACTCCACCCGGCTTTCCAGTTTGACCGGCGAAAGTACGCAGCTGTGGATCGCGCGTCGGGAAAAACGAAAAACCGGCCGAAGGAAAACCACCGTACTTCTCGGTTCCGGCGTCTTTCAAAAAATGTGTGATGATGGGCGCGGGAATGGCGTCGACCAGTTGAGCGCGAGAATCATACCGCAGCAGCAATCCGGCCAGCTTGTTATTTTTGACCAGCGGAATGGTGTAGCTGTTCTCTCGATATTGCATCGAAATGCTGACGCGATAAGTGAGGAACTGGCCAACATCGACAGGATAATGAGTCATCTGAATGGTGGTGACCAAACCTTCCGTGGCAACGAGCGCGCCGGTCGGCTCGAGTTGCCACGCGGCGAGCCGATCGCCCACCACCGTGTCCGTCGCAATATCGAGTGGCGTGATGCCGTCCAAAAAATTCTTCTCGGCTGGCTCGAGTAGAGCGAGGTTTGCCTCATAATCGATCACCTGAACGTTGGCCGCGCTTTTCTCGCCGGACTCCGCGCGCTCCAGCTCAACGTAATTTTGGTTTGCCACCAAATCGGCCGTCACCAGAACGCGGCCTTTCGATAAAACGGCGCCGAGGGCGCGTTTCGATTGCGGGGCTTTCTTTTGCCACGGCCGAAAATAATCGTAAGGCTGGCCGGTCACATTCACACGCACGAGTGAAAGCGTTTTCTGCTTGGCCTCCTTCGCCGTCGGAAGCGCTGGCTCCTTCTTCGCGATGGCCACCGTACCCGTCAGGAGAATTATCGCGAAAGTGGTGAACAATTTTTTTCGCATTTTTTACATTTTTTTCTGATCTTCCGCCGCTTTTGCGACCGCTTGTTCCTGGAGGTTTTGTTCCCGCACTACGTTGTAACGCGTTTTGATTCGCTCACGCGCCGCTTCCGCTTGCTTCGGGTCGAGCACCAGCGGTGGGCCATCGCCGATCATTTTTACGACAAAGCGCTCCGTCGGTTCGGAAAACGTTTTTGCCAATTCATCGAGCGTGCGAATTTTTTTGCCGTTGATTTCATCGACAATCCCCCCACGATACGGCGCCAAAAAAGTGTTGATCGGGTCCGGCAGAATGTTTGTCAGCACGATCACATCCGGGTGTTCCAGATAAATTTGCTCGAGCACAAAGTAATCGAAGTAATGACGGATGCGCAGATCGGTCGGCTGATAGGCCTCGATTAGATCGAGACTCATCGGTTGAAAAAGCAGCCCGCCGTAAACGACGAAGCGCGGCCGCACATCGTAACTGTGACCTTGAACAAAATAAGGCCACACCGTGCTCAGCACGATTTTCACGCTCGCCGGCTGCTTGTCGCGCCAAATGTCGAACTTCACCATGTCGCCCTTAAATTTTCGTTCCACCACTTCGGGCATCTCCACGTGTTCGCCTTCTAATTCGACACTCGCATCGCTTGCAATCGGATGATCATTGATCGCCAATAGCACATCGCCTTCGCGAAGAATTTTCGCGCACGGTCCGGCTGCCACAACCGTGGTAACAAGCACACCGCGACCGTCCTCTTTCAATCCGAGAAATTTTCGCTGCGCCGGGTTTTGCAACTTCGAATACGTGATTCCAAGGTCGACATATTTATCGTAGTGACCGTCCTCGATATCTTTGAGAAAACGGCGAATCACCGGAGTCGGCACCATGTAAGCGACACCTTGGGCGACATCGCCGCTGTAACCTTGAAACGCCACCCCGACTACTTTGGCGTTTTGCATCACTGGTCCGCCGCTGTTGCCCGGATTAATTTGCGCGCTGATCTGGATGGCCAAGTGCGAGTCAATCGATGAATGGGTATAAAGTTGGAAATCGATGCGGGAAACAATGCCGGTAGTGACCGACATGCGCTCGCCGCCGATCGGATAGCCATAAGCGGACACGGTCGATTCAAGTTCGGGAATGCCGCCCAATTTCAGCGGGACCATGTTCTTGTAAAAATTGGGCGCATCCACCGTGATGAGTGCCAAGTCGCAATCGTTCGCCACGAACTGAACTTTGGCCGGATACTTGTTTGGATCGCCATCGCGCTCGACGGTCAGGTAACGGCTGTTGCTCACCACGTGCGCATTGGTCATGATGCGGTTGCCATCGATGACAAAGCCGGCCCCAATTCCCCGCTGCAGCCCACCCGCGTTCCAGGGCGCTCTGTAATCCGGTTCCACTTCAGTTGAAGTGATCCGCACCAAACTTTTTTGAATCGGGCCGTTCGGACGCGGCGGCGGCACTGGCACGGCGACAATAGCCGGCGCAGCTGCGCTCGGTTTCGCCGACGCGTTCGGCTGCACGGGGAAAGCCGGTGGCGGCGCGTTTTGTTGTGCTTGCAGTTGAGTTACCTCAAACGCCACCAGCAGGACCGGCAAGTAACAATATTTCATCGCAGGAAAGTCCGAGAAGATGAAACGAACTTTGCAGAAATCAACCGTCTATGCCGCAAGCCCGTGATTCAGGACGGCAGGCTGAGCGCGGCTACAATTACGATACGCGATCAAACGCCAGCGCGGTCGAGCAGCGAGGTCAGAACTTTCTCTGCTTCGAAAATTTCGCGGGCGATCGCGCGAGCAGCGCGAGCGTGGCGTTTATAATCGGCATTGATCATTTTCACTGCATCGACAATTTCGCCCAACGACTTAAAGGTGAGCAGTCCGACGTCGCCGCCGTAGTTTTTTGTGAATCCAGTCTCTTGAGTGATCACCGGCCGGCCAGCGGCGAGATAACAACCGCTGCGATCACTGAACCAACCGGTGTTTAAGCGGACATATTGATCTTTTGCGACGGTGAATTCGCCTTTGGAGCGGCGAATGTAATGGCGGTAGAGCCAATAATCGACACTGAGCTGAAGGGGCGAATACAGACGCCAGCCGTTGCCGAGAAATCTCGCGCGCGTCTTTGCATCTCTAATATTGGTCGCGAGCTCAAATATTTCGCCGGCTTTCTTTGGCGCAGCGGCGAAGCGCAGGAACTCGCGCGATTTGCTCCAGAGATATTTCTCGCCGCGCCAGGTGATGTCTTTCACTCCGCTGGTCGACCAATTCGCAATCGAAGTAAACACCGCCGCCCGCGGTGGAGCGCGAGTGGTCTTCCAAAAATCAGTCACGATTGGTTGACGGGTTGGATGCCATCTGAATCCGTGCGTCGGCACCGAAAAACTTTTGGTGCCGACGTTTTCACCGAAGGAAAAAAGTGCTTGATGACGCCGCAAATAATCGATTGTTGATCTTACGCCCCGGTCGATTTTGATTTGCTCAACACTGGGATCGCTCTCGATGTAAAGAAGGCGTTCACAGGCAAGAAGGTCCTCGTTTAGTTCCTGCGCGCCGCAAATATTCAGGATCGCATCGGCTTCGCAATAAAGCTGACGGACCTTTTTCAGCGATAAACCTGCGGTTGGCCGGCCCCGCAGATAACGCGCACAAAAAGCCCATCGATTCTTGAATCGGAATTCACGCGCCAATCGAGCAAGAACCTGCGACGCATAATCGAATTGATTGTTTATTTCGAAGGTTTCCGGGTTGTAGGGAAGCCGCGCCGAATCTTCGATATAGTAAACATCGTGACCCAGGCGGTGCAGGCCGACAAGGTAATGAACGTGCTGCCAGATCACGCCGGCAATCGGCATCGAGCCCATGAAGCCCATGACGACGATGCGCTTGCGTTTCATCTCAAAATCACTTCGCGTTCTTCGTGGTTAGAATTCTTTAACAATGACGGCGGGATTGCCGGCGACGACCGTGTTTGGCGGAATGCTCTTCGTGACGACCGAGCCGGCGGCAACGATCGAGTTTTCGCCGATGGTTACACCTTTCAAAATTACCGCATTCATGCCGACCCAAACATTGTCGGCAATTCGAACCGGCGCGGTTTTCAGCTTGGGTCGCGCCGGACGATCTTTGAAAAATGGCGCGAGCGCCTGCGCGTCGATAAGGCGTTGGGCCGGCTCGAGTGGATGAAAATCGGAATCAGCGATGCCGACGTTCCACGAAATCAGACAGTGCGATCCGATGTCGATCTTGTCCTCGGCCATGATGAGCGCGCCATTCAACAAAGTGAAATCGCCGATCGTGCACGTACCATTTTCAGCGATAGCGAAAGAGCAGCCGGCGTAACAGGAAACGTGCTTACCGATCACAACTGCCTTTCGCTTACGGCTGCGGAGGTGACGAAAAATCTGCGCGGTCTCGCAATAAAATCCTTCGCCAAACTCCACGTTCGAGGGAATCGGATGAGGCCACCAATCGCTTTCAACATGTCGATCTTGTCGGACGTTGCTCACGTGAGAAATTTTCCCGAAGTGTAGAGGCTCGCGTAAACTCGGCCGCGCGCGACTAGTTCGGGCCCGCGGCCCTGCTCGACAACGGACCCGCGTTCCAGCACTACGATTTGATCGCAGTTGTGGATCGTGGCGAGCCGATGCGTCGCGATCAACGTCGTGCGACCCCGCATCAGCTCCTTGATCGTCTCCATAATCGCTGCTTCGGTCGCCGGGTCGAGTGCCGAAGTCGGTTCATCGAGGAGCAGAATTGGCGCATTTTTTAAAAAGGCGCGCGCAATTCCGATTCGTTGGCGCTGGCCGACACTCAAATGTCCGCCCCGTTCTCCGATCGGACTTGCATATCCGGTCGGAAGCTGCCGTATAAAATCATCGGCCTGGGCGCGTCGCGCGGCGTCGACAATTTCATCTTCGGTCGCGTCGGGTCGCCCGTAGGCAATGTTTTCGCGCACGGTTGTGGAAAAGAGCAGGGTGTCTTGCAAGACAATCGCGATTTGTGCCCGCAACGATTTCTTTGTGATGGCGCGCAAATCGCGACCATCGATCGCGATTGAACCTTCAGTCGGATCATAAAACCTGGGCACCAAGCTCAAGAGCGTGCTTTTCCCCACGCCCGTTCCTCCCACGAGCGCGACGATTTGGTTTGGTGAAATCGCAAGATCGACATGATGCAGCACATTTCGATTTTGCGCGTAACCAAAGGACACATTTTGGAATCGCAGCGCGCCTTTGGTTTCGGCAATCACAATCGCCTCCGGCGAATCGACTACATCATCCTGGCCATCCAGCACCTCAAAGCAACGCTTCGCTCCTGCAGTCGCACCTTCCATCGCCCATGCTGTGTAAGTGAGCGATTCGAGCGGCTGATAAAGCATCAATAAATACGCGCTGAAGACGAGGAGCGAACCGAGAGTAAGCGTGCCGGCGAGGACATGGAGCGTTCCTACGTAATACATCGCCGCCGTGCCAACGACCATGAGCGTGCTAATCACAAGCGCGCTGTTCACATTCGTTAGCGTGAGACGCAGATTTGCCTGCAAACTCTGGCTGGCTTGTTGGTGGAATTGCCCAACTTCAAATTCTTCGCGCCCGAACGCGTGCACCATGCGGATGGAGCTGAGGCCTTCCTGCACTTGCGCGAGAATTGCGCTCTCGCGCTCCTGAATGAATGTGGACTCGCGACGAATCCGGTGCGCAAAAAAGTAAATCGCACCCACCACCGGCGGCACGATGGCAAGCGAAAGCAACGTGAGTTGCCAATCAAGCCGCACCATGATCAGAAACGTGCCGGCGAGCGTGATTGTCGATCCAAAGATATTCGTGAAGCCTTTGTTGTAGATCGTTTGGATCGACTGCGAATCGTATGCGACGCGGAAACTCGAATCGCTGGACCGGCGCATATCGTGGTACTTGAGTGAGAGCGATTGCAGGTACGAGTAAAGGTCCGTCCGAAGCTTAAGCAGCGCTTGCAGACCGATTTTTACGAACAGATAGTTAGTGATCCAGTTAATGATGCCCCAGAAAAGCTGAATCACCACGAGTGCGACGCAGAGGAGGGGAATCCAGAGACGCCAATCACTGCGCGCGGCCCCATTCGCCCGCAGAAAATCGTCGACAATAATCTTGAACGGCCACGGCTTAAGAAGATTCAAACCGATGCCGCCGAGCGTGAGCCCGAGACCGAAAACTGTTTGTCCCCAAAAGGGGCGATAGTATCGAAGGACGCGCCGGTAGATCGACATGGTGGAATCAGGTTGCGGTTTTCGGAATTCAGAATCAACTACGCTGGATTGATTGCAAAAAAGAAGATTGAGAGATTCCTCACTTCGCTCAGAATAACAATATGCACTATCTTCTGGAGCTCTGGTTCGGCTGGGTCCTAAGCGGCGGTTATCTGGGAATTATCCTGTTAATGGCGATGGAAAGTTCCATCTTTCCGGTGCCGAGCGAAGTTGTCATTCCGCCAGCGGCGTTTCTCGCAGCACAGGGCCATCTTAATTTTAGCGGCGTTATTTTAGCGGGAACAGCCGGCTCTTATTTAGGCGCCGGCATCACGTACTGGGTCTCGCGGGGGCTGGGTCGAGTCGTCATTGTCCGGTTCGGCCGGTTCTTTTTTATTACTCCTGAGAAGCTTGAGCGGGCGGAAGTGTGGTTGAGTCGTTACGAAGCAGGGGGCGTTTTTTTTGCGCGCCTTCTGCCGGTCATCCGGCACCTAATCTCGATTCCAGCCGGCATTGTGCGCATGAACTTCATGGTTTTCAGCGTGGTAACGATCCTCGGCTCCGCGCTCTGGTGTTTCATCCTGGCTTATCTCGGTGACAAAGCGTATCGCCTTCAACCCGATCTGCTTTCTGATCCCGACGGGATGGTGCGTTTCATTAGAAGCCAGTCTCACTGGATCGTTATTTTCGTGGGCACACTCGCATTTCTCTATTTTTTAACCATGAGATTGACCGCTGGAAGGGCGGCAACCGACAGAGACGAAGTGTAGCGGTACGTGTAAAGCGTTTTTACACAAGTGTCGGAGGGATTGGTGTCTGACGACCGCTTAATCTTCGATATGTAGTGCTGCCGCCTTGTAAAGGCACCGGAATGGGTAGGCTGGCATCTAAATTGCTCTATCTAAAAGGAAGCACGCTATGAAAAAGACGAGCCATATCCTGAAGCCGCGCTTGAAACTTTCTCTAGGAGAACTGATCTTGGCGGTGAGTTCCTGCGCAAAGAACACAAAAGAAACGGTCGCAACGGTAGCCGATCTTTTTGCCAGCGGCCAGGTGCGCGTTCAAAACAACGGCCGGTTTATTCGCGCCTGCGTTTGTTAAGCGGCAAGATCGACAATCGAATTTGATAATCGCTCCGGCGGCGAATCTGCCGGGGCGATTTGTTTTTCGCACAAAACGCTTTCCGCGCTGAGCCGGCGCTTTTATCTTGGCACGGTGATCAATCGTTATTCTCGCCAGGAGATGCGCCAGATTTGGTCGGAGGAGCGGAAATTTCAAATTTGGCTCGAGATTGAAATACTCGCCTGCGAGGCGATGGCCGAGCTCGGCCAGATTCCGAGGAAAGACGCGACCGAAATTCGCAAGCGCGCGCGCTTCTCGATTCCTGAGATCGCGGAGATCGAGAAGCGTACAAATCACGACGTCATCGCATTCCTCGAAAACGTGGCGGAGTCAGTGGGGCCAGCGGCGCGCTGGATCCATCAGGGGCTGACCTCATCGGACATTTTGGACACGGCGCTCGCCGTCCAGTTGACTGAATCAGCGAGAATCCTGAGTGAAGATGTGAAAAAATTGCGCATGACGGTCGCTGATCGGGCCCGACGCTTCAAGATGACGCCGATGATCGGCCGCAGCCATGGTATCCATGCAGAGCCGATCACCTTCGGGTTAAAACTCGCTTTAATGTTCGACGAATTTGGGCGCGTGGAGGAGCGACTGAGACAGACGCTGGAACGCATTCGAATCGGAAAACTGAGCGGCGCGGTCGGCACGCATGCCCATGTCGACCCTGCGATTGAGCGTGCCGTTTGTGAGAAACTTGGGTTGAAGCCAGCGACGATTTCCACACAAATCGTACAGCGCGACCGGCACGCGGAGTTCGTGGCTATTCTCGCGGTGATCGCATCGAGCGTCGATCGCTGGGCCACTGAATTTCGCCATCTCCAGCGGACCGAGGTCCTGGAAGTGGAAGAACTTTTTAGTGAAGGGCAGAAAGGCAGTTCGGCGATGCCGCATAAACGTAACCCGATTACCAGTGAAAGGCTAAGCGGGCTGGCGCGCGTTATTCGCGGCAATGCGGTTGTAGCGCTGGAAAATGTCGCGCTCTGGCATGAGCGCGATATTAGTCACTCGAGCGCGGAAAGGATCATTTTGCCGGACTCATGCACGCTTCTCGATTACATGCTGGTGAAGTTGCGTGAAATTGTCGAAGGCTTGCAGGTTTATCCGGAACGAATGGAAACGAATCTCGCAATGACCAAGGGCCTGTATTTTAGCCAGTCGATCTTGCTCGCGCTCACGCACGCGGGCGCGGAGCGGAAGAGCGCGTATGAAGCGGTGCAACGTGCCGCGAAGAAGACCTGGAAGGGCGACGGGACTTTCGTGGAGAATGCTAAAAAGGAACCGGAAATTGCGGCGCGACTTTCCGCGGGCGAAATCGACCGCCTTTGCTCGCTCGATGTTCACTTTCAACATGTCGATGCAACATTCAAAGCGCTCGGCTTGGATTAAATCGACAATCGATCGCGAGAGCCAGTTACCTGATTGGATTGAGAAGTAATTCGGAAATTCTCGCAGCCCTGCATCACTGAGATCCGGTTTCGGAGAGAAGTTGCTGCTTCGCTTCCAGCCAATCAGAACTTGCGTCACCTGGGAGACCAAATTCCCGTCGCTGTTCCGAAATGAAATAAGCCCGGAGACGAACTTCCTCGTCTGATGGCTCGGCCGTTTTCATCTTCGCCTCCTGTTTCGACGTTTTCGTTTTCCGCGCGGTTGCACTTTTCTTGCGCGCAGGCTTGCCGTTCTTTCTGCTTGTCGATCTGCGGCGCGGTGGCGGAACAGCGCTCAGTTGCGAAAGAGCTTCACTTTTCTGTTGCTTTGGCATGCTTTCCGCCGCAGTTACTCGAACCGGCGTTGGAGTCTGCGCCGACGCCGCGGGCTCAACGGTTTTAAGCCGCACCGGGGCTCCGGATGTTCGCTGCACGAGACTAACGAGCGCTTCGGATAGAAACGGCTTTTCGATGGTTGCGACCACATTCTCGAAGCGCGCCGCTGCGGCATTCATTTCCGCCACGTGGGCGGACATCATCAACACCGGTACACGCGCGGTGTGCTCGTTCTCCAATAGTCGCCGGCAAACTTCGTCGCCATTGAAATCCGGCAAGCTATAATCGAGCAGCACGAGGTCGGGATTGACGCGCGCGATTTGTTTTATTCCATCGGTTGCGTTTAGCGCGGTTGTGATTTGCAACTCGGGATCCGCCGTGGCCAGCACATCCTCGACAAAAATCAGCAGCATGTCGGTATCATCGATCACGACGATTTTCTTTCCCATCTTGGCGCGCGGCTTCGTAGCTACGGCCTTTTCCGTAATTGGAATGCCCGGGACTTGGCTCGCTTTGAGTTCGCGCAAAGCCTCTAATAACGTCGCTGACCAATCCGGCTGAATTGTCGGCCGCGCCGGAACAGCTGCTGACCGTTCGTTCATTCTCGCCTCGGACCAGGTCAAGATTTCGCGCAGAGCTTCTGCACCGGTGAGCTTTTCCGTTTCGGCATGTGAAACTTGACCCCCCGTCAGGTAAATCTCACCGGGCTGCTCACCGCTCGCGTGAACATCGACAATCACATTTGCGCCGGCTGCGTAATGCAATAAGACGACATCAATGGGATTAAGAGTGCGCAAGCTTCCGCGCGGACTCGCGGATTTCGATTCGCGCCACGGTCCAAGCAACGCTTGAACGGCTGCTTCGAACGCCGCCAGTTCAAACGGCTTCTCGATGAACTGCACCGCGCCGAAGGATCCGCGCTCGACTGCGATTGCGGCGGGAATCGCGCCACCGATGACGAGCACGCCCGCATCCGGGTGCGCGTTTCGCATTTTCTCCAAGAAATCGGTTAATCCCGCCCACGGTGGATCGACGTCGATGATAAACAGCTCGGGGCAGATTTTTGCACCGAGGGTTTCCGCTTGAGCGAGAGATCTGGCAATGACGGTCGCGTGCTGCGGTGCAAACTTTTTCAGCGCCGCGCCGACGGCTGCGGCGAGCGCTTCGTACTCTTCTAGGAGAAGGATGCTACGATGGGAAGCAGTCCCGGCGGAAGGTTGATGAAAAGCAGGCACGTCGGCAACGGCTCAAAATTTACGAGAGTAAGACAAGCATCAGGCACGGTCAAAGCAAACGAGGCGCAAGTTGCGTGCCGCCGCGATGAGAACCGCAGCCCGCCGGTCGATTTGTTACTCGTAACGCAGCGCTTCGATCGGGTCAAGAGCCGCTGCCCGAACTGCCGGATACAAACCAAATCCGATGCCGATTCCCGAGCAAACAATCAGACCGGCAAATGCCCACCCGAAAGGAAAGATCAGGTCAACCTGCAGCCAAAGTGCGAGCAAATCCCCCCCGATCACTCCGAGAAGAATTCCGAGGACACCGCCCGCTTCGGAGATAAAGACGGCCTCGGTCAAAAATTGCCGCAGGATGTCGCGACTTCGCGCCCCGATCGACTTTCGCACTCCGATTTCTTTTGTCCGCTCGGTCACGCTGACGAGCATGATGTTCATGATACCGATGCCGGCCGCCACCAGCGCGATGAAACTGATAACAAAGGCGCCGACGCGCACCACGCCCGCAACCGAAATGAACGCGCTTTTGAGCGAATCGTTCGAGTAAATTTCAAAATCGTTTTCCTGATTGGCCGGCAACCCTCGGGCGATGCGCATCGCGCCTATCCCTTTACCCATCGTTGCATTATACGTCTCCGCTGAAAAGGATTGCGTCGCGATGTTGACCGTTCGCTTCGCTTCGCCGAAATCCTCGAAGAACCGCGTGATCGGCATGACGCAAAGGTCATCCTGACTCTGACCGAACGCGGTCCCTTTTTCTGCGAGTACACCGACGATCGTGTAGATGTGCCCGCTGACGCGAACGACTTTGCCGATCGGCGTTTCGTGTGGAAACAGTCTTTTCTCCACTATCTTTCCGACGACGATCACGTTGCGCGCAAGACCGACATCTTCATCGTTTAAATTCCGTCCGTAACCGAGTGTGTAAGCATTCGCCGTTAGAAAGCTTCGATTGGTTCCGACGATGAGAAGACTCGGTGTGGTCTTCACGCCCTTGTAAACCGCCTGACCTTTCACCTCATAAGCGAAACTCTTGAGACAAATCTCGCGTGCGCTTGCCTCCATCAACTTGTAATAATGCAGCGCCTGCCGGTAGGTGATGTCCCGCCGGTTCTGATATTTTTTCTTTACGTCGCCGCCCACGCTCAGACTGGCTGGATATTTCGCGAATTGAAAAATGTTCGAACCAAGAAAGCTCAACCCATTCTCAATCGAATTTTGCAGCGCGCCGATCGCCGTCATCACTGAAATAACGGAAAAAACGCCGATCGTTATGCCGAGCATCGTGAGCGCAGAGCGAAGTTTGTTCGCGCCTAACGAGCTCCAGGCCATCTTAATGATTTCGCTGAACAACATTGTCGATCTTAGCTAATTCATTCGTAACGCAGCGCGGTTACCGGATCGAGACGCGAAGCGGTCCAGGCGGGCGCAAACCCGGAAATTAAACCGGTCATGACCGAAACGATCATGCTCATCAAAACCAGACCAACCGAAAAATGAATCGGAAAATCGGGGAAAGCTTTTCCAAGTCCCGAACACATTAAGAACGCAAAGCTGAGTCCGATGAATCCGCCGACCAGACAAAGCGCAGTCGATTCGATCAGGAATTGCAACAAAATCGTCCGCCGTCGCGCCCCGAGCGCCTTGCGTGTTCCGATTTCTTTCGTCCGCTCTTTCACACTCACGAAAGTGATGTTCATGATGCCGATCGCGCCGACGAAAAGCGAAAGGCCGGTGATGAAAAGCCCCGCGAAGGCGATCGTATTTTTTACGGGATCGAGCGTGCTCTTAAACGCTTGCTGCTCATTGATCGTGAAGTCGTCCTTCTTTTCCGGCGGCAACCCGCGCACCCGCCGCATCAAACCCGTCAGTTCATCTTTTGCATCGGCCAATTTCGTTTTGTCTTTTAGTTTCACGCGCACATCTGACTCGCTTTTTGTGCTGAAGTACTTGTTGAACGCAGTCAGCGGCATCGCCACCATCGAATCCCAACTGAACAAGCCGAGAAATGTTCCCTGTCGCGTGTTCACTCCGATGACCTTGAAGAGTTGGCCGTTGATCAAAACCGATTTGTTGATCGGGCTTTCGGAGGGGAAAAGCGCATCGGCCACGTCGTAGCCGATCACGACGACGTTGGCCGCGCCGCGCGATTCGATTTCATTGAAGAAGCGGCCTTCCTTGCAATCGACTGTCGATGTTATGATGAAATCCGATGTCGTGCCGAGCGTGAAAACATTTTCGACTTCGTTGCCGCCGTATTTGATTGAACGCATCAAGCTCGATGTCGGTACTGCGACTACGAGATTGGAGTTCGGCGCTTTCTCAATCATGCGATTGATCGTTTCCGCGTATTCCGTCTTGATCTTTTTGCGATCCCGGTAGTTCCACCAGTCATCGACCCGCTTCCACGGCCACTGTGTGACGTAGAGAACGTCGTCACCGAGCACCGACATGCTTTTGTCGAATCCAGTTTGAATTCCGTTGATCGCCGTGCCCATTAGCGTGACCGCGACGATGCCGATGATGACGCCCAGCGCGGTGAGAATGGAACGCGTTTTGCTCGCGCGCATTTGCGCGGCAGCGATCTTCCAACTTTCACCCAGCTCGTAGATCAGTCGTTTCATGTGTAAGCGAGTGATGGAACTTCGCCGGGCTGCACGAATTCATCGCTTTCGATCAAGCCATCGCGCAAATGCACGGTGCGCCGCGCGTGTCGCGCAATGTCCGATTCATGAGTAACGAGAATGATCGTGTGGCCGTGCTCATAAAGCGTTTCCAAGATCGACATAATTTCTGCGCCGGTTTTTGAATCGAGATTGCCGGTCGGTTCGTCCGCGAGAATTATCGACGGCTGGTTCACGAGGGCGCGCGCAATCGCGACGCGCTGCCGTTGTCCGCCGGACAACTCGTTAGGCTTGTGATGCAATCGGTCGCCCAGGCCGACGTCGCGCAGCGCTTGCGTCGCGCGCTCTTCGCGCGTTTCGGGGTCCAATCCGGCGTAGATGAGCGGCAACTCGACGTTGCGCAAACTATCGGAGCGCGGCAGCAAATTGAACGTTTGAAAAACAAAACCGATTTCGCGATTCCGGATCGCCGCCAGCTCGTCGTCGTTCATTTTCGCGACATGCTTGCCATTGAACTCGTAACGCCCGCTCGTCGGCGTATCGAGACAACCGAGCATGTTCATGAGCGTCGACTTTCCGCTGCCGCTCGGGCCCATGATCGCGAGATACTCATTGCGTCGGATTTGCAGCGACACGCCGCGCAACGCGCGCACGATCTCTTCGCCCATCACGTAATCCTTCGTCAGGTTCTCGATGTCGATGACGATGGAACCGGGCGGCCTGATTGAATCGAGAGTTTGCATCGTTTGCGTTTAGAAAAAACGCTCCGCTTCGCGCTTATTTCAACGCCTCTTTGTCGTACGTGACTTTGGCGCCGTCCTTCAACTTGCGGCTGATCGCGCTGTAGCTGCCCGAAATCACTTCGTCGCCTGGATTCACGCCGTTTTTGATTTCCATGTAGGAATCGTCCGCGATGCCGGTCGTCACTTTCGCGATCTTGGCTTTGCCGCCTTGCTTCACGAAAACAACTTTCGATAATCTTTCGCGCTCTTCTTTTTGCGCCTGTTTTTCCTGTCGATCGTTTGTGAACTCGGCGTTGTTGTCGCCCTTGTCGCGCGCCGCCGCTTTTTGTTTGCGCTTCTCGATTTCTTCCGGACTCAGGTTTGAATCGCCCGTGCGAATCGTGACGCTTTGCATCGGCACCGCCACCGCGTTTTTCACTTCGTTTGTTTCAATGTCCGCTGTGCAACTCAATCCCGGCCGCAGTTTCATGTCGTGATCGTCGATCCTGATTTTGACTTCGAAGTTGGTCACTTCTTCCTGCGTTCCCGCGCCGGTCGTCTTTCCGGTGTTGGCGATTTGTTGCACAGTCCCATGAAAGTTCCAGTCGGCGTATGCGTCGATCATGATCTTCGTTTTATCGTTGATCTTCACATTCACGACGTCATTCTCATTTACGTCCACGACCGCCTGCATGTGGCTCAGATCGGCCACGCGCATCATTTCCGTGCCGGCAAACTGGTTCGTCGCCACGACGCGCTCGCCCAATTTGCTGTTTAGCAACGTGACCGTGCCGTCGATCGGGGAATAAATTGTCGTCTTGGAAAGTTGATCACGCGCCTGACTCGACCCGGCCTGGGCTCGCTCGATTTCATGCAGCGAACTTTCAAAAGTGTTTTTCGCCACGTCGAAGGCGGCCTGCGCAGCGTTGTATTCCTGCACCGAAATCAGCTTTTTGTTAAACAAATCTTCCGCGCGCTCGAAATCCTGCTCCGCTTTCAGCAGCGTCGCTTTCTGTTGCAAATTCGTCGCCTTCGCTGCGCTGATCGCGGCTTCCTGCTGTTCGACGAGCGCCTTGTAGGAATCGGGTTTGATCTTCACCAGCAGGTCGCCCTTTTTCACCGCCATCCCATCTTGGACCGGCAGTTCGATGATCTCGCCCGCCACTTCTGGAGAAATTTTTACTTCCACTTCCGGTTGCACTTTTCCCGTCGCCGATACGGTTTGCAGAATGTTTCGACGCGATGCTTTTTCGGTCGTCACCGGAATCGGCTTCTCCCTCTTGCCGTTGATGATGCCGGCAACGATCAAAAGTAAAAGCATGGCGCCAACGCCGATGAAAATATTGCGCTTGCGGCGCGGACGACGTTTGCGCTGCACAACCGGCGCGCCGGCGGGTGTGGTTACGGCTTGATGCATTACGGCGGAATCAGTTTTCGCGAAAACGCCAGACCTAATTCGTCTTTTGACCTTTGCAAAGGAAATCGCGTTCATTTCGATATCGTTGAGATGCGCTTAGTGAACGCTTTGGATTCAACAAATTACAGCGACTTTGCTCGCGCACCGTTCGCGAATTCGGTTGATTGCCCACTGCGCGTGCTCGGCGATTAGCGGCTCGACGTCGTCCCCGGCGCGACCTAGCGCCGGCAAATCCGATTCATCGCCTACGTTGCCGAGCGCGACACAAACATTCCGCAAAAATCCGCGCCGCTTGATTCGTTTTATCGGCGAATAACGAAACATTTCTCGAAATTGTTCGTCGTTAAGATCGAGATAATCGCGCAACGCCACGCCGATTGTCGATCTTTGCGCGGCGAATGCGCTCTCGCGCGAAACCTGTGCAAACCGGTTCCACGGACACGCGTCCAGACAGTCATCGCAACCGAAAATGCGATCGCCGATGAGCGGCCGCAATTCGGCCGGAATGGAAGTTTTCAATTCGATCGTGAGATAAGAAATGCAACGCCGCGCATCCAATCGATGGGGCGCCGCAATCGCGCCCGTCGGGCAAGCGGTAATGCAACGCTCGCAAGTTCCGCACCGGTCGCCTTGCGGCGCGTCTGGCGGTAACTCGAGGGTCGTGAAAATTTCCGCGAGGAAAAAATATGTCCCGAGTTTTGGATCGACCAGCATCGTGCTCTTGCCATGCCAGCCGATCCCCGCCGCGGCTGCGTGATCACGTTCCAGAATCGGCCCCGTATCGACGTAACATTTTTGTTCGCCGCCGAATTCGCGCAGATAATTGTCGATCTTATCCAGCTTTGCTGTGATCACATCGTGATAATCATCACCCCACGCGTAGCGCGCGATTCTTCCCGTAGCGGCGGTCTGCGACCGCCGGAAGTTGCCTTGCCAATAATTCAACGCCAGCACAATGATCGATTTCGCCCCCGGTAAAACTCTTTGCGGATCGCTGCGCTTTTCCGCGCCGCGTTTCATGTAATGCATTTCGCCATGCGCGCCGTCTTCGAGCCAGGTGCGAAATTCATTCGCGTGGGGTGGGGGACGGCACGTCGCAACGCGACACGAATCGAAGCCAACTCCACGGGCGAACGCGACAACTTTCGATTTCAGTTCAGCGCTCATTGCTTCGTCGAAAATAAATTACCGATCTTGTTCAAAATCATCTCGGCCGCGTCGTCCCGGTTCAGCGACGAGGTATCGATCCGAATATCGGCGATTTTCGCATAAAGGGGCGTGCGCGTCCGCAACAGTTCTGCAAATGTCGTACGCGGATTTTCGGTTTGCAGCAACGGCCGATTCTTTCTCCGGGACGCCCTCTCGAAAAGCGTGTCTTCATCTGCTTCGAGCAAAACAATCGTCCCGAGCTGGCGCATAAGATCGACATTTTCATTCCGCAGCACGATACCGCCGCCCGTCACGATTATCATCGCTTTCGCGGGGTCCAATTCTCGCAGCATTTGTGTTTCAACTTCGCGGAATTTTTCTTCGCCGAATTTGGAAAAGATCTCCCGGACCGACAGACCAAGCTTAAATGCAGCCATTTCGTCCGTATCAAATCGACTGCGCCCAGTCCGTCGCTCCAAGCAACGCCCGACCGACGATTTACCCGCGCCCATCATTCCAATAAGCACAACCGATCTCGCGGAACTCACGCCGCAATATGTTAGAGAAGATCGATAATGAAAAGCCGAAGCGAGCCGTGGAAATCTGTAGAGGAAACTGTTAGCTTTCCGTCTATTTATATGCCTTCAGCAAAATCTTCGTCGCTCGTCGCCGTTATCATGGGCAGCAAATCCGATTGGGAGACAATGCGCCATTCGGTTGAAACGCTCGATGAACTTGGTGTGCCTAATGAATATCACGTTCTCTCCGCTCATCGCGCGCCGGACGCGACCGCAGATTTTGCGCGCGCGGCAGCTAAACGTGGAGTGCGCGTCATCATCGCTGGCGCGGGCGGCGCGGCGCATTTGGCGGGAGCAATCGCCGGCTATACGTGGCTGCCCGTTCTGGGTGTGCCGATTCCATCGTCAGAGTTGCAGGGACTCGATTCGCTGCTTTCCATCGCCCAGATGCCCGGCGGCGTTCCAGTGGGAACACTCGCCATCGGAACGGCCGGCGCGAAAAACGCAGCGTTGCTCGCGGCGAGCATCATCGCGCTCTCTGACGATAAGATTCAAAAAAATCTGGAAGCGTTTCGCAAGAAGCAAACCGAGTCGGTACTCGCCGCGCGAGTGCCGAAGTGAATACCGAAATTGTTTCCTCTCACGAGTGTGCCAAGGCGGTGACGCTCTTACGCGCGGGCGAAATCGTCGCGCTGCCCACGGAGACTGTTTATGGATTGGCAGCCGACGCGCTAAATCCAGTCGCGGTCGCAAAAATTTTCGAGGCTAAGGAACGACCGAGTTTTGATCCGCTGATTGTTCATCTGCCAGATCGCGATTGGCTCGAGCGCATTGCTAAGATCGACAATCAGTCTCGAGAGGTCATCGAAAAATTAATCGCGCAGTTTTGGCCTGGACCGCTCACGCTCGTTTTGGACCGACAATCAATCGTGCCTGAAATTGTAACTGCCGGTCTGGACACGGTTGCCGTTCGAATCAGTGAGCATCCAATCTTTGCCGAAATTGTTCGCGAGTTTGGTTCGCCACTCGCTGCGCCGAGCGCGAACCGGTTCGGTCGCGTCAGCCCGACGACTGCACAGCATGTCGTGGATGAACTGAGCGGCCGGATTCCGCTGATTGTCGATGCCGGACCGACCAGACATGGAATTGAATCGACCATCATCGCGCCGCGTGGCGACAAGATCGACATCTTGCGCCGCGGCCCGATTACCGAAGAACAATTGCGTGGTAGGGGCTTCCAGCCCATGTCCCATCGGCAAGATGCCGATGCCACAAAAATCTCCGCACCCGGACAATTGCCATCGCATTACGCGCCGAAAACTCCGGTGCAACTCGTTAATGACGCGCAATCGTTTTCACCAAAACCGAATCACCGCTGTGCATTGCTCGCATGGAATGCGGTCGAAAACGGCAGACGCTTCATCGCAATTCGCCGCTTGAGCGAACGCGGCGATCTCTGTGAAGCAGCCGTAAATTTGTTCCGCTTTTTGCGCGAGCTCGACGCGCTCGATGTGGATCTTATCGTTGCAGAACGAGTTCCTGATCAGGGACTCGGCGCGGCGATTAATGACCGGCTGGAACGGGCGTCAGGTAGGGGCGATTGACCTCAATGGCCCGCGGGCGGTTCGGTGAACCGCCCCGACCTAAATCATCTTGATAGGCGAGACACGCCTGGATGAACCCCTTAAAAAGCGGGTGCGGCTTGTTCGGTTTACTTTGAAATTCCGGATGATACTGACACCCAACGAAATAAGGATGACCGCGCAACTCGATTAGTTCGGCGAGCGCTCCGTCGGGCGATGTTCCTGAAATGGCAAAACCTTTGTCGCTCATCCGGTCACGATATTTTATGTTGAATTCATAACGGTGTCGGTGCCGCTCCATCACTTCACCGCTGCCGTAAATTTTCTCCGCCAGCGTGCCTTTGATGATTTTTGTCGGCCAGGTGCCGAGTCGCATGCTTGCACCTTTGTTACGAATTTCGTGCTGTTCCTCGAGCAAAGAAATCACTGGCTCCTTTGCGTCCTTATCGAACTCCGTGCTGTTTGCGCCTTTGAGCCCGCAAACATTTCTCGCAAACTCGATCGTCGCCACCTGCATGCCGAGACAAAGACCGAGGTAGGGAACTTTGTGCTCGCGCGCAAAACGCGCGGCCTTAATTTTTCCCTCGACCCCGCGCTCGCCAAATCCACCCGGAATCAAAACACCCGCGACGTCTTGCAATTGTCGATCCACGCTGTCCTGAAGCGTTTCTGCATCGACCAGTTTCAACTTGATCCCGCAGTCCTCGCTCGCCGCCGCGTGCGTGAGCGATTCATAAATACTTTTGTAAGCGTCTTGCAGATCGATGTATTTGCCGACAACCGCGATCGTCACCTGTTTCTTGGGACTGATGACGCGCTCAACAAATTTTCGCCAGTCCGTCAGATCCGGTTCGGGAGTTTTGAGATGCAGCAGATCGCAAACCAGTTGGTCGAGGCCCTCCGTATGCAGCATCAACGGATATTCATAAACCGTGTGCTCGACATCGCGCGCCTCGATCACCGCTTTTTCCGAAACACTGCAGAACATCGACAGCTTTTGTCGCACTTCGCGATCGAGCGGTTTTTCCGTCCGGCAAATCAACACCTGCGGCTGCAACCCAATCTCACGCAACTTCGCCACACTTTGCTGAGTCGGTTTTGTTTTTAATTCGGCCGCGGCCTTGATATACGGGACGAGCGTGACGTGCATGTTCACGACGTTCTGCGCACCGACTTCGAGAATAAATTGACGGATCGCTTCGAGAAACGGCAGACCCTCGATGTCGCCGGTCGTTCCGCCGATTTCGGTGATGACAATGTCGTATTTACTTTCGTCGGAGAGTTCGCGAATGCGGTCTTTGATGACGTCGGTGACATGCGGAATCACCTGCACGGTTTTGCCGAGGTAATCGCCGCGCCGCTCTTTTAAAATCACGCTTTCGTAAACCTGACCGCTGGTGAGATTGTTGTGCCGCGAGAGGACGCAGTTGGTGAAACGTTCATAATGACCGAGATCGAGATCGGTCTCGGCGCCATCGTTTAACACGTAAACTTCGCCGTGCTGAAACGGATTCATCGTTCCAGGATCAACATTGAGATATGGATCGAACTTTTGGAAAACAACCCGCAGACCGCGAAGCTCGAGTAGCGTGCCGAGCGAGGCCGCGGCCAGGCCTTTTCCCAGCGAACTGACCACGCCGCCGGTGACGAAAATGTATTTCATCGAGACGGCCTTCGCTTTGCTTTGGAGCCGAACGTCTGTAGCCGTCGCTCTATGGGCGACGCCGACGCTTCGCGCAGCGAGGCGGCTACAATCCCAGCGCGAGCGAGATTTTGCTCCAGCGCTATCGCGTCCTGAGGCGTGTCTACGCCGGGTGAACCATGTTTCGTGACGAGCACATGAACCTTTACACCATTTTCAAGAGCGCGCAATTGCTCGAGCGACTCGGCGCGCTCCAGTGGCGTCGGCTTCCATTTCACAAATTGCAAAAGTGTCTGGCGCCGAAAACCGTAGATGCCTTGGTGCCGCAGATATCTTATCGGCGCGGAACGATCGCGAGGGAAGGGGATGGCGTAGCGCGAAAAGTAGAGTGCGTTGCCGCGAAGATCGACAATCACTTTCACTTGATGCGGCAACGATGCTTCCGCTGCATTTTCAAATGGATGCGCTGCCGTGACGATGCCGATCTTGCGATCGGAGCGCAATCTTTCAACCAGCTTGTCGATTAAGGCAGGATCCACCAGCGGTTCGTCGCCTTGAATGTTGATGATGGACGCGAACTGTTTGGTTTTTCTTGCAACTTCGGCAATGCGATCCGTGCCGCTTTGATGATGCGGGGACGTTAACGCAACTTCCGCGCCCCACTCAAAAGCTGCATCCGCGATGCGCATGTCGTCGGTGGCGATGATGACCGAATCCAGTTTTTCCGCACGCCGGCAGTGTTCCCAAACATGACGAAGCAGCGGTATGCCCGCGATCAAATGCAGCGGTTTGCCGGGAAAACGCGATGAGCTCCATCGCGCCGGAATAATGCCGACCGCCTTATTCATTCCTAAGATCGACAATGATGTTTGCCGCAGCCGGCAAATCTTCCGCGACCCAATCGGCGCAGCTACCGTCGGTCATTTTATCGAAACCGCTCCGGACGCGAATCGTCCGCACGCCGGCGTTACGGCCGCATTCGACGTCGATTTCCTTGTCGCCGATAAAAAACGAACGCGCAAGATCGGCATCGTGGTCGCGAGCGGCTTGCAAAATCATTCCCGGGGCAGGCTTGCGGCATTTCGAAGGGACACCAGGAACGTCCGGACAAAAATAGGTCGCCTCGATCAAGCCGTCGCCGAGTTGGCGCAACACTTCCGCTTCGACCGCGCGGTATTGCTCCACTGTGAAAAAACCGCGGCCGATCCCGCTTTGGTTCGTGATGATGATGAGTTTGTAATTTCTCTCCCTGAGCCGACGCAACGCTTCCGGCACGCCCTGAAAAACCTGCACTTGTTTCGGATCGGAACAATAATCGGCATCGTGCATGAGCGTGCCGTCGCGATCTATAAAAACGGCAGGAACCTGTCTTTCTGCGGGCAGGGTCATTTAAGTCGGTCAAACGGCAAAATCATTCTGGAAGCTCGCGAAAAGTTCATCGCGCGTCACCGTGGCGGTGCCAAGTTTTCCGATCACCACGGCGCTGCCGTAATTGGCGATTTCGGCTGCTTCGGCCGCGGTAGCGTCGCAGGCGAGCGCGAGGGTGAAAAGCGCGATGGCAGTGTCGCCTGCGCCGGAAACGTCAAAGACCTGGCGCGCTTTTGTCGGAATATGGTGCGGCGGTTCGTCCCTTTGAAAAAGCATCATGCCTTGTTCGCCGAGAGTGATGAGAATATATTTTGTCTCCCACTTCTCGAGCAAGATTGTGCCGGCGCGGACAAGATCGACATCTTTCTCTGGAGATTCGTCCAAATCACGCCACGGAATGCCGGCCGCGAGAAGGGCCTCGGTGCGGTTCGGTTTCACAACGGTCATGCCGCGCCAGTCGATCAAATTTCGTGAGTTGGGGTCCGCCGCGACAAGTTTCGCGGGGGCGCGCGTGTGGTGCGCGATTTGCGAGACTAATTCACCGGTGAGAAAACCTTTGCCGTAGTCTTCGAAGATGATGGCGTCTATCTCGGAAAGGTTCTTTTGAACGGCGCCCACGACTTTTGCAATTTGCCTGGACGAAGGACCGACGATCCGCTCGCGATCGACGCGGACGACTTGTTGATGCTGCGCGATGATGCGCGTTTTAACGATGGTGCGGAAGTTTTTGTCCTCGACCGAGTTGACGATATCGATCTTTTGTTCGGCGAGAAGCTCTCGAAGCTGTTCGCCGCTGTGATCTTTCCCAGTCATTCCAATGACTGAGACGCGATCGACAAATTCGCGAAGATTGCGAGCGACATTGGCGGCGCCACCTGGATAAAACGATTCGCCGGTTACTTCGACAACCGGCACTGGCGCCTCGGGCGAGATGCGGCCGACTTTCCCCCAAACGAATTCGTCGAGCATCACATCGCCGATCACCAGAATGCGTTTGGCAGGCGCGCGGTCAAAAATCTGCTCGAGGCGGGTGAAATTCATGAGAAAAATGACGGACGATGCCGCCGGGATGAAAAATTGATACGATTCAGAGGAGTCAAAATGTGGTGCGTGGCGATTTGTGTGGAGCGGATGTTCTGCTTAGAATCTCCCCATTAATCCTGAATACGAAGACGAAATCAACAGTCGAAGCGCTCAATGATTCCTTTCGCTAGATACCTGAAGCTGAGTGTGCTCGTTGCGAGCAGCCTGACCCTTTGCGCCCACGGCGCCCAAGCCCCGCAGCATATCGACGTAAAACAATTGTCGAAAAAAGTGGAAGACGTGGTGGTGCCGCTCCCGAACGAAGTTTTCGGCGCACTGAACAAGCTCGGCTCGGTCAATTGGAAAGAGTACGTGCGCAGCGACAAAGGAACCAATTTTACGGAACGGCCGCGCATTGCGTTGTTGCTCGGTACGGTGATTGCCGACGGCTTCATCGCGGTGCAGGCGGAAGATGCTCCGGCGGTGAAGGAGATTGGTCAGCGCGTCCAGACGCTGGCCAGAGGAATCGGCGTCGAGCGCTCGATCACGCAACACGCCAAAGCGATCACCGAGGCAGCGGACAAGCGTAAATGGGAGAACGTGCGGCAGGAACTCGATCGCACCCAGAACAGCGTGCAGCAGGCGATGAACGAAGTGCACGATGAAAAATTGTCGCAACTGGTTAGCCTGGGTGGATGGCTGCGAGGCACGGAGGTTTTGACCGCGGTGGTGACAAAACATTTTTCCACCGAAGGCGCCGAGCTGCTGCACCAGCCGGACCTGCTCGTTTACTTTCAAACGCGATTGCAGGCGATGCCCGAGTTTGATCTGGCGATCATCCGCGAAATTCGAGGCGCCCTTGTTGAAGTAAAGCCTTTTATCGACGTGGGGCGCGCGCACATCTCGCCCGAATCGGTAAAAAAAATCAATGATATTACGACGCGCCTCGACTACGGCATCGTGACTAGGGAGTAGGGAACTTAATGCGTGCGTTTGTGAAAGTTCTCTTTCGTGGAAGTTCGTCCCTCGCGATGCTGCTCGCGCTGCGACTGACAGTTTTCGCATCAGTCGACGATGCGCAATCATTCGCACTCCAGGCCGCGGAACCGTACATCAAAGAGGGGTTCCAGGTGCGCGAAGATTACTGGGGCGGCGATCTCGGCTCGGGCGAAAAAAAGGCGGTGCGGCAACAATTATTTAAGGGCAACGAATATTGGTTTTGGATGGGTACCGAAGTCGAGCGCGCGCGGATTTCCGTTCATATTTACGATGCCGAGGGAAAACTCGCGGAGCAGCCGGACGGATGGGAGAAGGGTCACTTCGCCGCGGCGCACATCATTCCCAAAAGCACCGGCAGCTATTTTATCATCGTAAACATCGAGGAGTCACCGGAAGAGCGCACGCACTGGGCGCTGGTTTATGGGTTCCGCTAAGTGACCTAGATGTCGATCTCGCAAGACAGGGAAGGCCGCTTTCCAAAACGCCGTTCCTCGGTTCTATGACTGAGACGCGCACGTTACAATTTGAGAGCGCGCGCGCCTTGCAATCGCTCTACGCAAATGACCTCAAGCTTTTGAAAAATCTCGAAGATTCGCTCGGCGTAAAAGTGACCACGCGCGAAGGCTGGGTGAAGCTGGAGGGCGAACCGGACAAGATCGACAAGGCGCAGCACGTTTTCGACCAGCTCGAACAAGTCCGGCAAAAAGGTGTGCCGATTCAGAAACACGAATTCAATTACGCGTTGAACTCGGTGAGCGAAGCGCGCGAAGATAATCTCGGTGAAGTTGTCTCGACCAAGATCATAACTTCGCCGCGCAAACCGCCAATTGTGGCGCGCACCACCGGGCAGCGCAGTTATGTCGATGCCATCCAGAAGCACGACGTCGTCTTTGGAATCGGGCCGGCTGGCACGGGCAAGACTTATCTTGCCGTGGCCATGGCGGTGGCCGCATTAAAAAAAGAACAAGTTGCGCGGATCGTTTTGACGAGACCGGCGGTGGAGGCGGGCGAAGCACTGGGATTTTTGCCCGGGGACTTGCGGGAAAAAATTACGCCGTATCTTCGCCCGCTTTATGACGCGTTGCACGATATGCTCGACCCTGAAGAGATTGAGCGCTCGGTCGCGCGGCAAACTATCGAAGTCGCTCCGCTCGCGTATATGCGCGGCCGGACGTTGAGCAACGCATTTGTGATTCTCGATGAAGCGCAGAACACGACGACGGAGCAAATGTTCATGCTTTTGACTCGCATAGGCACAAATTCCAAATGCGTTGTCACGGGCGACGTAACGCAAATCGATCTGCCGGTGAACAAACGGTCCGGAGTTCTCGAGGCGTTGCAGGCGCTGAAGAATATTCCCGGGATTGCGACTGTTTATTTCACCGAGCGCGATGTCGTTCGCCACGAACTCGTGCGTGCCATCATCAATGCTTACCAGCAGCATCGGGCACCGCTGACCTCGGAGTCTAAATAAAATCGTGCCATGTTCGATTTCTTGCGACACAACCGGTTGGTAAGACGTGGTCTCGCCTCGCGCAAGATGCGACGCCGCCGCGCGCGTAACGAACTGCTGCGCGGTCTTGAGTGCGCTTCCTCTGTTAAAGTATTGATCTTTGCTGGCTTCACCGCCGGACTGGCGTTCCTCATCTTTAGTGGGCAACAGCCGGAACCGACGAAGAATTTCGTTATCGCGCTGCTGTTTCTGGCCATTGCGATGACGCAACTCTGGATCAATCAGCCCAGCACTTTTTCGCAAAACTCGCGGGTCCTGCTCGTTTTCGGAACGATCTTGGTGCAACTGGCGGTGACTAAGCTCTTGCTCGTGCTTTGCAATGACAGCACGTTTCGATTTTTGAAGCCGGAGATGGGCGGGCTCATCGCGCCCTACGCGTTCGCGCCGCTGGTGTTAAGCGTTTTGCTCGGCCGTAACCATGGCCTTTATGCCGGCGTTTCCGTCAGCCTTTGGAGCAGCGTGTTGTTTGGAAAGATCGATGCGCCGCTGCTCGTGACCAGTCTGATTAGCGGATTTACCGCCGTGTATCTCACGCTCCAGGTCCGACGGCGTAGCAAGTTGATCCGTGCCGGCCTCGGGGTCGGACTCGCCATCTGGTTATTGTCGCTTACGTTCGGCCTGATCGGGCCGATCAGTTTGTTTTCACCGATGGCCAATGATTGGGGAGTGATCGGCCTCCAGAGCGCGCTCGCAGTCGGAAATGGAATCGTGACGGCAACCGTGGTTGGCGGCGTGCTGCCAATCCTCGAGCATCTCTTTCAAATCACGACCGATATCTCCTGGCTCGAGGCCTCCGATCTTAACCATCCATTGCTGCGCCGTATGACGATCGAGGCGCCGGGCACTTACCATCACAGCCTGGTCGTGGCGAATCTTGCCGAGGCCGCCGCGGAAGCCATCGGCGCGAACGCGACGCTTTGCCGGGTCTGCTCCTATTTTCATGACGTCGGAAAATTGGTGAAGCCGGAATACTTCACCGAAAACATGAACTTCGAGCGCAACCCACACGATGATCTGGCGCCGACGATGAGCGCTTTGATCATCATCGCGCATGTGAAGGAGGGCGTCGATCTTGCGCTCAAGCACAAACTCAATCAGCGCATCATCGACATCATCCAGGAACATCACGGCACCTCGCTTGTTTACTACTTCTACCAACGCGCGCTTCAGCAGCAGGAGGACGCGCGCGCGGGCGGAAAAATCACGAACATCCGCGAAGAGGACATTCCGGAAGTGCGCGAGGAAAGTTTTCGCT